>MDTC01220416.1_pt1 | contig 17526 bp, 16 predicted proteins | sample 811181 | NCBI WGS metagenome assembly MDTC01 (sample SAMN05326644, study PRJNA326480) | marine metagenome | isolation source: seawater | place: Pacific Ocean: North | collected 2011 | reverse complement strand
CATCAAACTGCTCGCTCATCTTAAGTCCTCAGGTTTTGGCCGACTTGCCTTCTGTTTATCATGTTCACCCTTGGGCTGGTCCTGCTTAATATTCATATTGAACTCATTCTCATTCTCATCGTTAACTTTTTCTACTGGTGCTAAAAATCTATTTTTCTCACTTTCAGAACCATCCAATTCAAGGTCTACTGATAGAGCAGTAAGCCTTTTACGAAGTTTTGTATCAGTTTCCTGTCTCAATAATTCTGCTGCACTTTCTCTTAGTCTGTCGCCTGTAAGTATAATTGAAAGTTGGCCAATACAAGCAGTTCTTAAATTTAGATCTCTTGACCTAGCTCCACGCAGTATCATGTCGGTGACTCTTGGACTTTGTAGATCTAATTTCTTCATTGCACGAATAACAGAATTACGAACATTTGTATCTTCATCATCTAATGCATTTTCTACTAATATTAGAGCAATCCTGGGTTCACTATTTGTGAGAGTGACCAAGCATTGTGCTGCATTCCTTCTTACTTGTGCATCTTCATCTTCCAAAGACCAGCCAATCAAATCCCATCCTGCTGGTCCCCCCTTTGCAGCAATATTTTTAAGAATTTTAGAACCTTTTCTTCTAAGGTCTACATCATCTTCTCTGATTAGTTCATCAATATGTAAACAACCTGTCTCTGGCCACGCAATACTAGTCAATTTTAGAGCTTCAAAAGCACTCTTTCTATGTGTTTTATCATTACTTCTTAATTCTCTTCTCAATATATCTTCACAACCTGATGGGAAAATTGGAGACATTTTTTGAAGAGTCTGCATTGCGACCTTTCTTACATTTAGATCATCATCTTGCAATCTATCTGATAGGTAAATCATTAGATTAGTATGGAGTTTTAATGAGAAGCTGGGCATTACTTCCAATCCTGCAATTCTGATATTTACATCATCATCGTCCAATACTTCTAGTAAAATTTCATGTGCTTTAGGAATAGAATTTTCATATACTCTAGCCAAAGCCTTTATTCCATCTGTTCTCTTTACAAAACCTCCTCCGTTTGTTAGAGATAATTCTAACGTATCAATTCCCCCTTCTGCTAATTTTAGAATTTCAAAAATTGGAATTCGTTTCCATGGCCCATCAGATGGTTGCAGAGAACGAATATCCATTTCTACAGATTTTTTCCTCTGCTGGATGATTTTTCCAGTACGTGGGTCCCTCGCAACATAGTCATCTACCATATATTTCAATAGCGCCGGAAGTAACCGTCATTATTCAACTAAGGGTTCATGTGTTCTGAAATATATTAGAAAACAATCAAGAGGCCTATTATACTCAGCGGTTTGTTAGTATGTCTGATGAATCCATCAATGAGATTCAAAAATTAATTTTTGTGAGTTTCTCAGAGGATAAAAATTTAACTATTTCTGATCTAGAAAGACTCTGGTCTCTAGAACTTCAATGGATGATGCCTGAAGAAGCTTCTTTAGTTATCAGAAAATTAATACAGTCTGGTTGGCTAGTCTTAGAAAATAATCTAGTTTTCCCTGTCAATTTAGACAAACAGAATTTCCCTAGCCTTGGCTGGCAACCAATGTTAAGAATAATTTCTTCTCCTCCTATTTTTATTCCCGAATCAGTTCCCTCTGTAGAAAAGGAGGATACCGAATCAGAAATTGTGGTTAATGTAATCCAATCAGAAAAGAATCCCTCTCCCAGCAAACATCCTCCTGATCGTTCAGAGAGTAATATTCCTACTTTAATTAGATTTATTGCCAAAAAATCAAAAATAGATAATAGAGAAGTAGTTAGAAGAGCCCAAAGGAAAAGACGTTCATTAGGGCCCGTAACCTTATGGATGGCCCTCGCTCTTGTTGCTAGAGAACAGGGATTAGATATGGTTGAAGTCTCTTCTTTAGTAGAGCCGGTCTAGTTTTCATTGGAGGTTCTGACTTCTGCTGCTAATAACCCTGGTAGCACAAATAATGCTAAGATTAGAGAAAATGCAACGGAAATTGAACTAACAATTCCGAAATCTTGTATCACAGGTATAGGAGATAATTTCAATACTAAAAATCCACAGATTGTAGTGCCAGCTGACATAATCAAGGCAGTACCTGTAGTTTGATACATCATTTTCATTGATTCCCATACCCCAAACCCTGATTTCCGATTACTCTCAAAACTTCTCCAGACATGTATTGAATAATCAATTCCCAACCCAACAGTTAGTGCTGTAATCATTATAGTCAGAACATTCCAATTCAAGCCAAGTATTGCCATCGATCCAACAACCCAAGAGCCACTAATTCCAACTGGTAGAATTACTACTAAAGATTGCCCTAGTCTTCGTGTTAAGACAAATAAAACTAGTATTGAGACCAGTAAACTCCAGCCTGTAGATTCTACTTGTGAGACAACAAGTCCCGAGAAAATACTGTGAATCATCATCACATCCCCTCCAATATGGACATCTGCATTGATATAGCCTGAATCTTCAATCCATTCTGCTTGTTTTTCAAATTCTACAGCTAATACAGATGTTTGTTCACTAGTTTCTGCGATGACATCTATTCTAATTTTTAGATATTTTATGCTATTATTATCCTCTGTTAGCGCGACATACATTGATGTTCTTTCATTCCAAGATTGCCCTCTTAATGGCTCTCCAATTGACTCATTAAGTAATAATGAATGAACTGCTGCAGATATATCTCCTTCAACAAAACCATCTCCTACATCTAATCTGCCATCATAAATTCCTAAATGAAAAGTTTCTCCAAAACTAGAATCTGCTTCTATTGCATCTCTGAGAATAGGATATAATCCATCGTATGAAGGACGCTGTGAATCAGTATTTGTTGGGATAACTACACCCGAAATAGTAGAAATTCTCAGATCTAGCATGTCAAGTCCACGAAGCATATCTCTTTCTCCTGATAGAGAATTTTTGTCATCAGTTGGTTCAATAAGCATAGTTACTGATTTCCAAGCTGCTGCATCATAGGAATCGTACATGTCTGCTCTGACTTCCATTATGGGCATATCTTCATCAGAAAGGAAATCAGTTAATTCAAAACTAGTTTCAAGTTTAGTTCCTGCTAAGAATACAGAACTAGTTGTCAGTAAAATAACAACCAGTAAAATTCTAGCTGTATTTCTTTTTTGGAAGTTTGTTGCTGCATCAGCAAATTTAGATAAATCAATAGGCTTTCTTTTCTTCACTCCAGTTGTTTTCTCGACAACTACGTGTAACGCTCCTACTGTAACTGTACTTGCAATAAAAGCACATACTACTCCTAATGCTAAAGTTATACCAAAGGTACGTAATGGAGGTAGTGGAGATAATGAACTTGCAAGGAAAGCAGACACTGTAGTTACAACTGCAAGTGTTAATGCCACTCTCAAAATTGAGAATGCCTTTATCCATGCATGTGCGGCAGTATTAGTATGTTTTCGAGCTTCTTCATATCCTCTTTGTAGATGGATTGCATAGTCAATTCCTAAACCAAAAACTACCGGAGCGACTGCAACTTCGAGTATAGAAAAAGGTCTCCCTAGCAAGGTAATAGTCCCATAAGTCCAAACTAGTGCCGCTGTAAGACCGAGTAAAGGTGCGGCAATCATTAATACCGAACGAAAAACCACTGCTAAAACAAATACAACAACTATAATTGCTAGCATCAATAGCCAAGTAAAATTATCCAATGTGGTATCATTGATATCATTACTGATTAGATCATCAGATATGACCCCATAATTCAATACACTACTAGAATCTGAAGTTATATTATCTGTTAGAATTTCTCTAATACTTTTTGCAAGATTCTGTCTTTCCTTAGAATCTAAAGAACCATCGATTTCTATTACCCACATGGTACTAGATGAAATAGGTGTTGAGGCTCCTTCTTTGGTAACAATCCAATCACAAACATGGATATAATCAAAATCAAGATTAAGCAGAGCATCTTTAGCAAATGTCGCCGAAGCTATCGCTTGGTCATTCCCTATTGCATCTGTACATTCTTCATCATCATTAATTATGGCTAATAGTAGATTATCCCATTCATTGAAATCCTGAATAGTCCTACTTTCGTTATCTCTTTCTTCAAGGATATTTTGTAAAATACTTGCAATATTTATATGAGAAATAATTCCATCTCCTAATTCCTCGTCAATACTTTCTAAGTCATTGTATAATTGCTGCAATGCTCCGATTTCTAATACATTAGCACCTTCTTCATTAGGTGTAACATGAACATAAATTCTATTTGGAGTATCTTCCATTACTAGATTCATCCTTTCTTCCGCTAATTTCGCTTCATTTTCGGGTGCAAATGCTGAAAGATCGGTTGTAAATTCAGGCAAAGGGACGAGTACTGATGCTGTTACAACAGTCAATAATAGACTAATAATTAGTATTGCAGGTGCTAATTTTCCAAACGCCTCGGCGAACCTTTCTTCTCTTGATTCGCCCCCCATCATAATTAACCCGAGTCAATATCGGTGTTAAACTTAGACCGTTCACTGTCACTTGAAGCGCCAGCATTCGAAGGCAAGCCCTCAAAAAGGGTAGGCCACTCCAAAGGTTGTCTTATGCCAATCAAAGTCTTGAAAAACGAAGGAACCGAACTTCGCCTAAGAATCATCGGAGAGAATCATTCAACCTTACAATTGTTCCGTTCACGGCTTAATGATAGTAAAGATGTAGACTACGCAAATTACTTCCAAAAACATCCAGATTTGGATGAGCCTGAACTTTATGTTCGTTGTGTTAAAGGTAAGAAAGCAGAGAAAGTCTTCCGTGACCTTTGCTCAGATATTAATAAAGAATTATCTAATTTAGAATTATAAGCGTTGTTGAATATGGATAATAAGTCCATTGAAGAATATCTTGGTTTCGGCTCTGGAGCCGTCGAGGGACTCGGGATTGGAGGTATTTTGAAGGTTAGAGTAGAAGATTTCAGAGTGGAAGAAGTTTCCCCTACTCCTGCTCTCGATCCTAAAGGCCGTTTTACCGTAGTAAGGGCTACACTAGTAAATTGGGAAACTAATCGTTTTCTCAAGAGACTTTCAAGAGCATGTGGGATAAATAGAAATCGTATTTTTGCATCTGGATTAAAAGATAAGAGAGCAATTACTACACAGCTTCTAGTTATTGACGCACCAAGAAAAAAAGTTGAATCAGTTATTATTCCTGATACAACATTAGAAATTTTAGGCCGAACTCATCAGAAAATTGGTATGTCAGATCATGATGGTAATCGTTTTTCAATTACTGTGAGGGGTTGTTGTTACAAGAATGGAAATCCCATGGATGGTAAAGAGGCAATGAGTAGGGTACTAGATTTGGTTTCTAAAATGTCTGAAAAACTTGGCGAGAATGTTTTCCCTAACTGGATAGGTCCTCAACGATTTGGCTCTACTAGACCAGTGACTCCTGAAGTTGGACGTGCGGTTGTTTCAGAAAATTTTCAAGAAGCTGTCAATTTATATCTCGGAATGAAAGGTTTGAATGATGGTGTTGAAACTGAACTTTTCAGAGAATTGTGGAGAGAAACACAAGATCCAGAAAAGTGTTTAGAAGTTATCCCCAAACATTTAGGATTTGAAAGAAGCATGTTAGAGAGTTTACAAAAACAACCTGATAATTGGGTTAAGGCATACAAAACTCTCCCCCCATCATTACAACTACTTACTGTCCACTCGCTTCAATCTTTAGCATTCAATCATTCATTAGCTGGGAGACTTAAGTCAAATATTGGTATCGTCGAGCCAGAAATAGGTGATCTGGTAGCTCCAGTACAACCGAGTGGCAGAATTGATGTAGGAAAAATGTCAGAAGTTAGTCAGACTAATTTAGAAAGATGTCGTAGGAATTGTAGGTTAGGTCGTCTAGCAGTAACGGGCCCCCTTCCAGGTAATGATGCACCAATTGCTACTGGTATTCCAGGTGAAGTAGAAAACAAAGCTCTTCAAGTAACTAGTTTAGATTCAATTGACTGGAAAGTATCCGCAATACCACGTTTATCTACTAACGGAACAAGAAGGCCACTGTCAGTAATGTTCAGAGATTTTTCAATTGAAGAAGTTCCAGAAATTCACGAGTCTTTAATCTCAAAACGTTGGGAAGAAGGGCCTAAAGAAACTGATTTATGGAACCCAGAGGGCTGTAGTATGAGGATGAAATTTATTATACCGCCTGGAACTTATGCAACAGTCTTGATGAGGGAATTAATGCGTTCGCCTTTGGATCATTACTGATTAATTTAGACTGATTCAGAGTCTTCCCATTTCTAGAGCCTCTATCTGGCCAACTAAAGGGTTAATCGCTCTGACTCTTTCTTCAAATTCATCTACGATTCCTTCGCCTTCTGCTAGAACTACTTGAACTTCAATAAACATCATTCCAAATGCAAGAGGTTTGATTTCTACTGATTGAACTTCATCGAAAGAATCGATTACATCTGCAATAGCCTGATAGTCCGGAGAACCATCTTCTGGATTGTTTATAGTTACCTTATATTTTACAACGACATGACCCATATTAAAACCTCAATTCAAGGACCCTGGAAGCCACAAGTCGGGCATACATAGGGGACTGCTTGTGTTCTGCACTGTGCACTTCTACCTATTGAAGTGCCACATTCGGGGCACGGAAATGCTGTACTTTTATTATCCACTAGAGGCACTCCTGATGATGTGCAAACTGTTGCTCTACTACCCATTTGTATTCCTCGGTTGACACGGGCGAGCCACCATCCCTTTTTAGGCTTGATTGAAGAGATAGAATAGAATATCTAACACAATAGTCAGTATTGTCTTCTATACGGATATTTTGTAAGTAAAATCTTATCCCAGTGTTTTGTGATAAAATGGGCGAAGATGAATTGATTTTGGAAGGTGAACAAGGTGACCTCAAGAAATATGTCGAAGATGTAGGTGGAATACATGGACTTAGAGAGGTTCACAAAGTAAGGGGTTGGAATAATATTCAATATGGTGCAGGTCTATCTGGTAAAAATACTCCTGCTACTAAACTTTCGATGAATAAAGCCTTCATTCCGCCAGGAGGTATTGCTAAAGCGCATATCCATGTTGATTTTGATGTAATGGTATTTCTTCTAAAGGGTAGTGTAAGACATGAGTTCGGACCAGGTTGCCGTAATTCTGTAACACATAGTGAAGGCGACATGTTCTATATTGAGCCTGGTCTGCCTCATGAAGTATTCAATTGCTCTGATACAGATTGGGTTGAAGCAATTGTTTCAAGATCAGATGCATCTGAATGGCAGAATATTATACCTTATGATAGAAGTTCTGAATGAGCTGAATTAAGTTTAGGGAAAGGCTGAGGATTAAATCCCCAGCCCTTCCTTTACGTTTATCTGTCTATTATTTGCTCTTAATTTAAGACATCATTGCGGATGCTTTCTTTGCACCCATCCATGCTACAATACCGAATCCGATTTTGTTAATCATATCAGCAATATTGTATAATATAGCCATAATCTCTTGTCCATCAGATCCAGCATCTACCATCTCAGTTCCAACCAAGTAACCAACTGGGTAAATGATCCATCCAACTAGAATGAATGTTCTTAGTGCGTTAGCGCTCCAAACTAGTTCATCCTTGATTTTACTGTTATCTACACCCTTACCATCGTATAGTCCGAATGGTAGACCAGTTGCCACCATAATCATAGCCCAACCTACACCACCTAGAATTAGTCCTAATGCTGCATCGATTTCTCCTATTTCTCCTAAGTAACCAAATGAAATCATGATTATTGCACCCACGAAACAAACTCCTGTGAATCCAAGTCCTAGGACTTTATTATCTGTAATTGCATCCTTTCCTACTAGTGAAGGGAACTTAAGAGCCATCAATGGAACTGTAATGATCCAGTCCATGTATCTGTAATCTGTACTTACTGCTCCTGTATCAATGTATACTCCACGCATGTAATAGTAATGGAAAGCTGCAATACCAACAATCAATGCTGAAATTGTCATTGTTGTTCTGTATTCTGGAGCAACGTTATTTCTTTCACTCATGAAGAAAACAAATGCTGCACCCATTGAAATGTATCCAATGAAGAACAGGAAGAATGTTGCTCTTCCTAATGCGTCTCCCTCGTAATATGTCTCTGGATTAATTGTTGCAGCAGAAACATTCTGTGTAATCATTAATGCTAGCATTGTAGCACCGGCGATTATGGCGTTCGTTCTTGGGCTAAATTTAGATAACTTACTATTCATCTCAAGTTCCTCTGACACCTACGCATACGACTAATTATTTAAGTAAATGTCTTCTTTAGTTTGCTTAGATATTGAAAAACTCTAATTGTCATCTTTCTGGGACTTATATTTTCTATAGCCAATTTTTGTATCAGTGTTGTCTTTTTCTTCTTCTTTGTCGACAACAATATCGAGTCCTTTCAGATGGTCTTTTAGATACTCATATGCAGTTCTTCCCTCTGCTTCTTTCCGAATCTTTGGTAATTTGTTCCTACATACTAAGTAAGTTTCAGATGACGAACTTCTTGAAGCAGTCGGAGCATATCTTTGCACACTTGAGAATCTCATTTTTGCTGCCTCAATTAATCCCTCAATCCCGACTCCTTGGAATATTTTTGTTACAAAAGAGCCACCAGGATTTAGTATTGGCATTGCTGCATCTAACACCATAGTGGATAATTCCAATGAAATCGCCTGATCTGTATCATAGCGCCCGGTTAATCTTGGAGAAATATCACTAATAACACAGTTGAGATAATATCCCTCTAATTCTTGATTTATCTGTTCTATGGTTTTAGGATTTGTAATATCTCCAATAAAAATTGTAGCCCCTTCGACAGGAGATGTCGATAATAAGTCAACACCAATTACATATCCATCTTCACCCACCTCTTCCACAGCAACTTGTGTCCACCCTCCAGGATGGCATCCGATATCTAGAACATAATCTCCTTTTCGAATAATATCAAATCTCTCTTGGATTTGTTTTAATTTATATGCGGATCGAGCTCTGTAGCCTTTAGATTTAGCTTGCCTTCTCCAAGGATCGCGACGGTTTTCTTGATACCAGCGCTTACTCATGATGAGGCTCGTCTAGCCTCTTAGTTATGAAGTGAAGGCGTTTAGCAAGTTCATATGAGGGGAAACATCAGGTTCTGTGGTTTCACAGTTTTACTATTGCTAGTAGTGTCATCATCTAATATTGTTGCAGAAGATGAATCAAATAATTGGTATACAGAGGGTGGAAATTCTGTTTTACTGGAACAATATACTGCTACTTGGTGTGATGTTTGTGCGCAAATAGATCCTTGGATTTCTAATTTTGCAGATGATCGTGGATCTCGATTAGTTAGAATTGCTTTACATGATCCCTTAGAAGATCCTCTTGGAAGTATAATTTCTTCAGAGAGATTATCTATCCACTCCAACAGTATGGAGTTGGCTCCTTCTTTTTGGTTTGACAGTAATAATGAAATCAAAGGAGCGGTTGATTTTGTAGACTTAGACAGAGCTTTACTTAATTCAGAAGGAGTTCGAGATTCAGATACTATCATTTCTATATCAGGAACAGAGAGTTTTGATACTGATTCAATGAACCTAAAAGTCAATTTATTTAATATCGATAATTCAAGTAATTCTCAAGTTAGTATTTTTTTATTAGCCGAGGTTATTATTGATAAATCTCAAGCCACTAATGGCATTACAACCCATGAAGATGTCGCTGTAGGATATTTGAATATGGAAATTGATACAAATTTATCCATTGAAGAAGTCACTTCAGAAACTAACTTTAATATGCGATTTACAAATATATCGATGACTAGAGTTACAGATAGTTTCGAGGTTAATCTTGATTTCTTCCTAGAAAATCAAGATTTTGTAGATTTTTCAATAGTTGTGGCACATGAAAAAACAGTTGATGGACAAAGGTCTACTTTAGGGGCAGTTTCTCTAAGTTTAGAAAATAGTCAGGATTCGAACGGAATTAATGTTATTTTTCCTTTAATCATTATATGTTTAATTTCAACTGTCATTCTATTCAAAGACCGATTTCTTTGATTAATTCTTTGACAGTATTTCTGATAGCACCTTCTGATTGCATTGTAGGCTCAAAATTTGTTGCAAATAATCGTTCAACATTTAATGAGGTTTTTGGAACATCGCCAGCCCAACCCCTATCTCCTCCTGTATACTCTATTGAAACATTTTCTAGGCCACTTTCTTCAACTACGATTTCTGCAATTCTCCTAACCGAACAAGTATCTCCTGTACCTAAGTTGTAAAGGCTCACATTCTCTTTAGAATTATCAATAAGATGTATCATTGCTCTAACACAATCTTCTGCTGACATGTATGATTTTTCTTGTAAACCATTACCCAAAACCTCCAATCTATTTGGATTATTTTTTAGTTTATGGATGAAATCAAAAATCACTCCATGAGTACCTCTGGGTCCAACTATATTCGCAAATCTATGTATCCATGCCTCTCCTCCAAAAGTCCCACACCAAGAACTGATCAATGCTTCAGATGCTAACTTTGATGCGCCGTATAATGAGATAGGCAATATCGGGCCATAAGTTTCCGGAGTTGGCATTACATTTGCTTCGCCATAAATAGCGCTTGAAGATGAGAAGGAAATCTTTTTTACATCATTAAGACGCATTGCCTCTAAGATATTATAAGTTGCAATCGTTCCTTGTTTAAGGTCCGTATCTGTAATTTCAGTCCCCAATCTTATATCCGGATTAGCCGCTAAGTGATGCACTATTTCAATTCCATCCATAGCATCCTTAACAGCTTCTAAATCTAATAAATCAGCCCTAAATATCTCAACTTTTTCATTCCCTTTATGATGTTCCAAGAACTCCTCTCTTCCACTACTAAAATTATCTAAAATTCTCACACTTTTTCCTATGGCTACTAAAGAATCTACTAAATGAGATCCAATGAAACCTGCTCCTCCTGTAACTAAATCCATTTTTACCCCTCGTTTTCTGACCATTTACCAATATTCCTTCTATTTTTTAAGAAGTAAATTGAAACCGCGTAACCAATTAGTGCGAAGTGCGCTATTGTACAAAATGGACAAATATGCGGGGCATCTTCAACTTGAGTTAATTCAATTATGATTAACAATGCAACGAATGGTAAGCCTGCTATTCCAGCCCACCAAGCGTAATTCAAATAATCCTCAGACCATTTAGCATGCCTATCAAGATATAGGCACAAACTTAAGAAAATTAAAATTGAAAAAGATAAAATTCCAAATATTCCCCATGGGACTCCGAACAAGTTATTCCATTGCGGGTCGCCAATCACTGAACCACATTGTACTAAGCCTTCGGATGAACAAAATGTAGTACTTCCTTGTACTACCATTTTATTGTGAATAATGTAAGTATATGCAGATGAAGTTATCCCGACTATGGCAAAACTCAGAGAGGAGATTAATAGCATAGATGTTTTTTTCTCATTATTTGCTAACATTAAATAACTGCTAATAGCTAGACCTAAAATAAAAATTATCAAGATAGGATCAGTCAAAGCCTCATTCATTCAGAACCACCTACGAGTCTTTGCATAGCAGATTCTATCTCTTCTCCTTGATTTTCATATTGATTCCATGCTACATAACCATCTGGCTGTAGTAATGCAAGGAATGGAGTCCCAGTTATTTCCCAATCTTTCATAATACTACTACTGCCTTCAATATAATTCCAGTTATGGATTGTTCCGGGACGATTTATACAATTATTTCTACCTGAATTACAGCCATCGCCATCATTTTCTTCTGTGCCATAATTTGTTTTGTCCCGAAAAGCCTCTACTTCCGCTCTGTCACTATCATGATTATTAATGGATAATTCTACAGTTATCGTGATAAATTCTACATTTCCTGACCATTGTGAGTACAAATCACTCATAGTTTCTCCTTCACTCCAACAATATGGGCAGTCCGTATCAATGAATTGTACTAGTATCCATTCGCCATCTCCTCCTTCTTCCCATTCGTAGTCGAATGTATCAGATAGTTTGTAATTCTCCCAATTTGCTCCATTATATGCATCAGCACTGAAATCAGGAGCTAGCTCTCCTTCACTGGGACCAATAGTTGCAGGTGGTGCAATAATGACTATTAATAGCATTATTACAGTCAAAATTGACCCTAGAATAAATCCTGCTATAATTCTGACATCATCATCTCTCCCTTTTTGAACCAAGGTTTTCCTGCGTCTCGCCATTATTATCATTCCTCGGACATACTCATTAACTTTCAGTAATTCGTATAGTTGCTCTGAATAAAATTAATTTTTCTTTTTGAAAAAAATTAATTCCACCAAATCTAAAATTAACTTAATTCTTAATGTTTGTAATATTACTTGCGATTGTTTCATTTGGTCTCTATGAGAGCGGGCCTATGTGGACGATGTGCGTGAGCCCTCATTTTCGTTATCTGAACCATTAACTGAATATGATGATGAAGTAGTATTTTGGGAGCGTTTCTTTGAAAGGTTAGCTCCGTTTAGAGATTCAGTAATTAATAGTAAAAATTTGGCTATGAAAAGCCCATTAGGTGATTTTTACCGAATTGGTGAAAGAACGATAAATAATACTAGTGATTTGTTCAGTAGAACTGCGATAAGAACTGCTGAATTATCTTATTCGATGATTCTGAGAAGTCCTGGTTTGATAGTAGCCATATTGATTCTAATCTCGGCATTAACAATAAGACCTGCAATGAACTTTCAAGATCAGATTAATGGAGATGTTGAGATATATCTACCTGATGGGGCAGATTCAACTGAATTACTATTAGATGTTCGCGAAGCGCCTTGGGCTACAGATATTTTCATTCTGTACATACAAACCGATAATGCTGCTACAGGTAATGAAAGAGGCGATGAGAATATTACAGATGTCAATATCCTCACTCAATTGTCATGGTTAGAAGGAGATGATAATAATAGAGGTGCAGGGGGTTATCAAGATGGTCTCGATACGTACAAGGATGACAGAGGTCGGAATGATGGTGTAATTTGGATTCTTTCTCCGTCTCAAATAATCAAAGAAGCGAACTCTTCAAGTTATCGCTTTAGTTGTGCTGTAGAAAAATATGGCCTCCCGACAGGACCAAATGACAATTGTGCGGTTTCGAATTCAAATCCCAATGAGGGTTACTCAATACCAGGAGATCAAGAAAGAGTAGATAATTTAGTTGATCAAGCAGGTTCCCTAATGGAATCTTTTGTTAGAGATACTAATGATGATGGTATCTGGGATACAGGTGTAATAGTAATGGGAATTTTATTCGATATGGAAAATACTGAAATTCCTACTGATCAAACTACTGGTTTGAAAGATCATAAGGCGTTTATCGCATATGCAAGTGAATTGATTTATGAGCAATCCGGAGTTAATTGCGAACTTTGCTTAAGGACATATGAAAATCCTACATCTACAATGGATAGCGAAAGGCTCGAAGATATTCCACAGAGACAAGCTGTTACTATTACTGGATTAACACCTGTTCTACATGATGTCTCAGACTCAATATATGATGAATTAGTTGACGTGATGCTTCCAATTAGTGGGGTACTTGTATGTCTAGCAATGTTAATCCTTCATCGAAATCCGAAAGTAATAATCGTAGGAGGGCTGCCAATTGCTATGAGTCTAGCAATTACCTTTGGTATTACAGTAATTTTTGATATTATGTTGACTCCTATGATAATTTCTGCTGGCCCGATACTCGTAGGTCTGGGCGTTGATTATGCTTTGCATTTGACGAATAGAATCGAAGAAAATAGGGTTGAATTAATAGAAGAAAAATTAGAAAAAGCTTGGTTGGCTAATAGAGATGGATTAGATGTAGAGACCATAAATCCTTGGGATCCCGTAATTAGTTTGACAGCGACTGTTAGAGCAGCCTTAACAACCGGAAATGCAATTATGCTATCTGCAATGACAACAATAATTGGTTTCAGTGTTTTAACTTGGACTTTCTTAGTGCCTATCCAACCTATGCGTACCGTTGGAATTACTCTATTAATAGGTATTTTTGTCACATTTTTACTTTCAATGATCATGGTTCCAGCGTTGGTAGAGTTACTCAAATACCGTAAGGGTAAAACTCAGTTATTTGATAAAATGTGGGATAGAATTGGTGAAATTCCAGTTAAGAATTATCTTTTGGTCATAATCATTGCATTATTGGTTACAGTTTCAGGAGTAGCGAAATTTACTGAAACTATGGGGCAACAAATAACTGCTGGACCCGATGAGGTTCCTCCAAATCTGGAATCATATGAAACTTTACGCGAATATAGCGCGGTTTTTGAAGGTGGACAAACAAATATGTTCATCATTAATGCAGAGGAAAGAGGACAAGTTAATGGAACGGCGCCAATTAGAGATTTACCAATATTAGATTCAATAGAAAGTTTACAAATTCTAGTTGATAACGTTCCTGAAACTGATACAATTAGCCTTGTCAATGTTCTAAAGGCTATACATGTAGACGTGAATATTTCTGGATTAGAAATTTATGATCAAAGCCTTTGGGAAATTTTACATGACGAATGTTGGGATAAATCTACAGATCCTTTCAGTCCCCAATGTTGGGCTTATACTGTCTCCAGTAGAGAAGACATGGTCAATATTGCTTTCGATACATTATCTCCAGAAATTAGATCGATGTTAATGAATGAAGATACGGGCAATGGAGAAACAAAAACCTTAGTTTATGCTAATCAGCCATATATTAATCTAGCCGATGCAACTCTTTTACGTAATGCAATCGATGAGATTCTCGAGGGTGAAGAAGAATGTATTAGTGCACTTAGGTGCACTGCAATAAACGTCGATGATACTTATAACTCAATATTAACTGGAGGGTTACCAGTTTCTATCGATATAAATGATGGAATTCATAAAGCACAGAGCCTAACTACAATTTGGACTATGTTTATTCTGTTGATTGCCATGGCATTTCTTTTTAGGTCACCTAGATTGGCTATATTCACTATGGCTGCTGTTGGTGCAGTGGTTCTTTGGCAGCCATTACTAATGAGATTTGGCGGGGTGGGCGTAAACGTCTTTACTGCCATGATAGGAACTATCGTTTTCGGTATAGGTGTCGATGATTCAATCCATATTGTGGATCGTATCAAGGATGAAGGAGAGACTCCTGCGGGGATTGTCAAATCAGTATCGAAAACAGGACAGACAATCTTCGAGACTACTGCTACTACATGTGCAGGGTTATCTGCTGGACTATTTGTTTCAATTCCAGGTTTACAAAATTTCTTCGTTTTAATGATGGTATTATTAGTATTAGCCTTGCTTACAAGTTCTATACTTCTCCCCTCTATTATAGTTCTACAAAAAGAAGTCACATCAAGAATTTTAGGCAAAGGCCCTTGGTTAGATTTCGAAGAAAGTGGTTCATTGGAGAAAAGTTCTGTTATGGATGCAGTGACCGATTTCAATCGATAGTAAGAATTTTTGTTATTTCCCTATACGTATATTTTTTTACTGTAATGCTCAGCATGATGTATGGGGCTCAGAATTAGTGCATGGGCACTATCTGTCATAATAGTCTCAATGACTCTGAGCGGATGTATGTCTTCTGATGATAATAATTCAGAAAATGATGCCATATTGGAAGAAGATCCACCTTACATTGAAGATGGTATTTTCACCTGTATCGAACATGATAACCTAACGAGGTGTTGGCAAACTCATGTCCCTGATAATCTAGATTATAATGAGACAGTTCCACTTATTATTGACATGCATGGATATGCCTCAGACTCAACATTCCATAGGGCGCTTTCTTCCTTCAATGACATTGCCGATGAAGAAGGAGCAATTGTGATTTATCCCGATGGTGTATTGGGGTTAAACCAAGATTGGGATTTGGAAGAAAATCAAGCTTGGAACTCCGGTTGGTGTTGTGCACACTCAGCACGTGAAGATATTGACGATGTTGGGTTCATTGAAAGAATAGTTAATATCTCACTAGAGATGTATAATATTGATTCGAATCGAATCTATGCTTCTGGTTGGTCAAACGGTTGTGCAATGGCTCAAAGATTAGCTATGGAATCGAGTGATATTTTTGCTGCAGTGGGGTGCATGGCGTTCTACCTAATCACAGATCCTGTAGAGAATTATACTCCAATACCAATTATGGAAGTACATGGATTTCTAGATCAAGTAGTTCTTTACTCCTCCACTGCACTCAGTGTGCCTTTCAATGAAGAGATGTGGACAAATCCCGAGGCCTATGATACAGGTGCTGTAGAGAATATGTATGAGTGGTCCGATCACAACGGATGCTCAGGTTCTGCAGAGACATTCGAAATTAATGCCTTGTATTCAATACAGGGTTTTGATGATTGTGAAAATGGGTCTTCGGTTAGATTGATGACAGTTTTTGCAGCACAACATAACCCATATGAAAAGGATGTAGATGATGGGACTATTATTGGTAGCGTATTTGCTGGAACGCAGGGTCTCGTTCAATCTAGCCACATAGTTTGGGATTTCATCAGTCAGTACTCAAAGTCATCTGAGTAGAAAATAATCGAGATTTATTTTTCTTTTTCCGAAACAATAATTTCTGATGGATTAGGCCGATTAGCATTGAAAGAGTTTATTTTTTCATCACTTGGATAACCTAAACAAATTCCGCAAAGTAAAGAGTAATTTTTACTGATTTCAAATTCATTGCGAACAGCATCTTCCCAAACTGCAACTGCACCTTGTGGGCATGTGCCCAATCCCTTAGAGTGCGCTGAAAGGATTAAATTCTGCATAAAAAGTCCTGCATCGGAGGCGGAATATTTCCCTAAGGATTTGTGTGTAAATATGAATAATTCCACAGGCGCTCCAAAAAAATCATAGTTTCTCGCCCAAGCTCTATCACGAGTTTTTTTGTCATCTCTATCAATATTGTTGTAAGATAAAAAATCTCTTCCTTGATTCTTAGATCTTTGAATCAAATCTTTGTGATATGGTCTTGTAATTATCCAATTACTTGTAGGTAGACCCTTTCTTTTCAATACTGCCTTTATCTTACCGAAAATACTACCCCTAGCACCTTTTATTGCTTCCCATCTTATTAGGAATTCTTTTGATAGTCTATCGCGAACATCTCCCTTAGCTACAGCCACTAGAATTGGTCTTGTATTACTCCAACTGGGTGATGTCAACCCATCAGCAATTATTTGTTCAATAATTTCATCTGGAACTGGTGTTGAAAGAAAATCCCGTGTTGAACGTCGTGATGATACAAAAGAGTGGAAATTATTAGATTCGAAATCCATACTAACAACCGATGCCTGCCCCTTCCTGTACATTTATACTGATAAATTACTGTATCGACGAATCAATCCAATAATATAATTTTCATAGTGAGGGTGCAGGGAGTAAGCCCCTTTCTGTTCACCTTTCAGCTGGTCACATTCAACTTAGCATCCTACCTGTCCCTGTTGATGCCATACAGGACTGCT
>MDTC01230278.1_pt1 | contig 17529 bp, 11 predicted proteins | sample 811181 | NCBI WGS metagenome assembly MDTC01 (sample SAMN05326644, study PRJNA326480) | marine metagenome | isolation source: seawater | place: Pacific Ocean: North | collected 2011 | reverse complement strand
GCCATTCGGAACAACTTTCCAAGCTTGGGGTTCAACCAGGCCTCGCTGGACTGCGCAACCCCCGGGGTGAAGCCAACCCAGAAGGCAGCATGGCTGCCGTAGGTGAAATGACTTGGAGCCTGGGCCTGATACAAAGGGCCAACTTGACCAAGCGTTATCAAGCGCCCCTGCCGTTGAAGCGCTACGGCACTGTCATACCGGCAGGAATCCAAAGAGATGAACAACACCGACTCCGGGTGGACCATCTGTAAGGCTGCAAGCATGAGGCCATGATCATCCGCCACGACTTAGAACTCGTTTTTTTGCATGTGCCCAAATGTGCGGGCAAAGCACTGCGGAAGTTGTTCCGAGTGGCAGCAAAAGACGATTCAATCGAGGAGCTTTTCAACTACGGCCACAGCGTCGCGCTCAATCGCTATGTGGACTTCGCTCATTTGCCACTGTCTGATCTATGCACGATGAGCAGCTTTCAATATCTTCAGCGCTATCGGGTGGTGGCCTGTATCCGTAACCCATACAAGCGGCTGCCATCCGCGGCAAATGAGTTTTATCGCCAAAAGTCAAAGAGACATGAACGCCGCGTGATCGAGCAGAGCCTCACGCCAGTAATGCGTGAGCGCTACTACCGAAAACTGCGCCTGGGCCATAGCCAGCTGGATCCTCGCTTCATCCACTCCCTGCCGATGCATCGCTTCACTCACCTAGGGGTGCAGCCCATGGTGGATCATCTGCTCCACTGCGAACACCTACGCGATGAGGTCAGCCAACTGTCGATCGAACTGAACTGGCCGGATGCCATGCGTGAGGCCGCTGCAGATTTGCCGGAGACAGACCGAGCTCCAAATCCACTGCCAAATGAGCGCGAGCTTTCCAACTCACTTTATGAACGCGATTTCGAATGGTTTGGTTACGCCTGGGATGGCCAGGACCAGCAACCGGCTGATAAAGCCTCGAAAGCTAATGATGCAGGGAAAGTGCGTTGGATTCATGAGGCCTCAGCACTGCAATGGCACTGGGGCCCGACAGCGAAACAGGAAGAACGGCGATCCGTACCAGCATGCCGGGAAAATCCACCGGTAAGGTGAGGCGCTTTCAAAAAACAGATTCGATCAGTGCCCGAGCCCGCCGAAATCCAGCAATTGGAAAACTTGGGGCAGGATGTGCTTGCCTTGATGATTCGGCACGACCAATTACGGCCGCTTATAAATTCCATTATCACCGAGAAAACGCTCGACCAAATAAAACTCTCCGAACCCGAACAATTGCAAGCTGAAAATATTTACCGACAGCGCCACAATCTGAATACAGCAGAAGACATAAAGCGACACACCAAAAAACATGGATTCAACAAAAGACAACTCGAATGGCAAGTTCAGCTACAAGAAAAAATTCTACGCAGCAGTAAAAACAATTTTGCTCACAAAGCCGAACTACATTATTTAACTCGGAAGGAACAATTTGACAGAGTCGCCTACAGCCAACTTGTGGTCAAGAATCAACATCTTGCCCAGGAGTTATTTCTTCGCATCAATGAAGACGATGCACGATTCGATGAGCTCGCAATTGAATTAAGCAGGGGGATAGATCGGAAACCACAATGGCAAATTGGGCCGATTCCAATGGCACGCGTGCCTAAACCTCTGGCCAAACCTCTCCAAAGCATCGTTCCCGGTACATTGCTGGAACCGATCAAAGTGCAAGCCAACTGGTTCGTTGTTCGATTGGAGCAGTATCAACCGACGGAATTTGACAAAGCGATGGAACAGCGCATGTGCCTTGAACTGTTTCAACAACATGTTGATCAATTAGTCGATGAGCACATAGAAACGATCACATCTCAACTTTCTCGCAATACCGCAACAACCTTGACCTGATGAGCAGCAAAGCAATTTCCCAGTCGTTGCCAAAAGCTCTTTCCAATTTGGAGCAAGATCCTTCCTGCCATCGCTTGTACAGGCCTGGGCAACCACTGACGGCTAATGGCATCTTGCCCAATCAAATCATCATCATCCTGGAAGGTTCTGCACGACTGCTAACAACCGAACGAAATCAAACGGCTACATTGCTAAAACTGGGCCCGGGCGATGTTGTTGGCCTGGCATCGTTGATATCTGCAGCACCCTGCGAGCGAGTTCATGCCAGCACCAAGATTCGCGCGGCCCTGTTGACAGACCAGAGCCTAATTAGCCTGCTAGAGAATGATGAGGAGTTCAATAAATGGTGCCAACAACATATCTGGGCAGCAGAAATAGAGCGTCTTTTGCAACCTATGCGAGAGGCTAACGCCGAAGATCTCCCAACATTTGCTCCACAAATAAATAACATTTTAGCGGAGTCAGTGGTCGTTACCCCTGATCCAGTATTCGTTCAGAACGCTTTCGATAGTAACTTTCGTGTGTTTGTGGCATCAGCCAACAGTGAACTGGCCGTTGGATCAGAGCTCATCGACGCCCATTCCTTATCAGGACCGATTCGCCCTCCATTGCCGTTGCGCCTAATCGGCATACCGGCAGAAAAAATCCAATTGTTGCTAACACCGTTACTAACAGCTGAACTGATTGAGAATCCGGCAACGGCAGCCAGCCAGACTTCAACAGACACCAGCAGTGCTCTGGCAGTGATTGAGCCAGCTCAGGCAGGGATGCCTTTGGCAACCACCGCCGGTTTTGGGCAAGAGGACCCAAAAGCAAGTCTCCAACTGGTTCGAGCCAATGGAGAGGGCGAAGAAACGATGGCGTGCTTCCAGATGCTGGCACAGCTGATGCAGCTGAAACTGAGACGTGACCAGATGGAGCGGATTGTGAATGACGCCACAGCACGGGGCCAAGGCGTGAATCTGCAGTTAATCGGACAACTGGCAACAATGCTTGGCCTGCATGCAGTTGGAGGTCGTGTAACGCCAAGTCAGGCACGACAATTGCAAACACCTTCCATCGTAAGGATTGCTAATCGCACAGCTCTCGCGATGGCAAGCAATGAAGCTGGAATTTTGGTGGCGTCTCCAAGCGATGGCTGGAGAGAACTAAGTATCGAAGACCTTGAGTCGTTGGAACCAGACGGCTTTGAGGTGGCACTGGTCGAACGCACAAGTGCCACCCAGGAACAACGATTTGGCCCCAGCTGGTTCTGGCCAGCGATAAGGCGACATCGCCAAGCGTTGATACAGGTGTTGGTGGCGTCTTTCGTGGTGCAGTTGTTCACCCTGGCCAACCCACTACTCATCCAGGTGATTATCGACAAAGTGATCAGTCAGCGAAGCCTGGACACACTGCAGGTGCTTGGAATGGCGTTGATCGCGGTAACAATCTTCGAAGGAATACTGAACTCTCTTAAGACATTTCTCTTTCAACAAACAACCAACCGTATTGACATGCGGCTGGGATCGGAGGTGATTGACCATTTATTACGACTACCTCTCGGATATTTCGATCGCCGCCCCGTAGGAGAACTTTCGACCCGCATCGGAGAGCTAGAAAAAATACGCAATTTTCTAACAGGACAAGCACTCACAACAGTCCTTGATTGTGCCTTTTCAGTGATCTACATTGGAGTGATGTGTTTATATAGCTGGCAATTATCAATTGTTGCACTTTTAGTTGTACCAATACAAATTGGTTTTACAATTTTGGGTGCTCCTCTATTCCGCAAACAATTCCGCGAAGCAGCACAAGAAAATGCTAGGACGCAAAGTCATTTAGTTGAGGTGTTGACGGGAATTCAGACCGTAAAAGCTCAAAATGTTGAAATGGTAAGCCGTTGGAAATGGCAGGATTACTACAACCGATACATTGCCCGGAGCTTTGAAAAAGCAATTACTGGAACGACAATCAGTCAAGTCAGTTCCGTTTTGCAGAAAATCTCACAACTTCTTGTGTTGTGGGTTGGTGCATCAATGGTTCTCAATGGGGAACTTTCATTGGGTCAATTAATTGCGTTCCGCATTATCAGTGGTTATGTAACACAACCACTACTTCGCTTGTCTGGCATTTGGCAACGTATCCAGGAATTGAGGGTCAGCTTTGAACGCTTGGGTGATGTTGTAGACACACCAATGGAGTCCGATAGCGTTGATCAAGGCAAAGTTGCGTTGCCATCAGTAGATGGCCGAATTCGATTTGAAAATGTGAGCTTCCGCTTCGCAAGCCACAAACCGGATGTACTAAATCACGTGAATCTGGAAATTAATCCAGGGAGTTTTGTTGCAATCGTGGGCCAAAGCGGCAGCGGGAAAAGCACATTAATGAAACTTCTTTCGCGCTTATATGCTCCCACAGAAGGAAGAATTTTGATTGATGGATACGACATCGCAAAGGTGGAGCTTTATTCCCTACGTCGTCAGATTGGAATCGTTCCACAGGACCCACTTCTTTTTTCCGGAAGTGTTAACGACAACATCGCACTAACTGCTCCTGATTCAGGCAGTGAAGATGTGGTCAACGCAGCAAGAACTGCTTGTGCCCATGAGTTCATAATGGAGCTCCCCGATGGTTATAGCAGTGACGTTGGCGAACGAGGTGCTGGACTCAGTGGAGGTCAAAGACAACGCGTAGCGATTGCAAGAACGTTGTTAAATAGACCACGACTGGTCATCATGGATGAAGCGACCAGTGCTCTCGATTATGAAAATGAACGCCGAATCAGCGAAAACCTGAAAGAAGAACTTCAAGATTGCACTGTTCTGTACATCACTCACCGACTGACCACGGTGAAACGTGCGGACCAAATTGTGATGATGCACCAAGGTGCAGTAGTCGAGCAAGGAAGCCATGAAGAACTCATGGCTGCTCGTGGTCGCTACTACGCGCTGTACCGCCAGCAAGAGTCAGAATGAACAAGCCCATGAAACAGCTCGAACAACCCCTCGGCCGAGAAGCAAAACCAGAAACAAGCGAACTTCTCAAACCGTCACGGTCGTGGTTGCAAGCCGTGATCTGGACGATGATTGGAACGGCAGGCTTTGCGCTCACCTGGCTGGCGATCGCCAAGACAGATGAAGTCGTCGTCGCGACTGGAAAATTAGAACCTCTAGGGTCTGTCAAAGATATTCAAATGCCAATTGGAGGCGTCGTAAAAGACATTCTTGTAACGGAAGGCGAACGCGTTAAAGCAAATCAACTTCTTCTTCGGCTTGACACAGAAGCAGATGACGACGTACGCGAATCCTTGGAAGAATCAATCCACCTCAAGGAAGAACAATTAACACTGAAAGAACAGGAACTTACAAGTTATCTCACGCTCAACAGCACTGAACAACGAGTACTCAGCGAAAATCTACAGCTACAACGCGAACTACTTGCTCGCTATCAAGATTTAGCAGAACAAGGCGCTTCTCCTGAAATCCAATTGCTTCAACAGCAGGACAGGGTTCAACAGGTGAAGGGACAGCTGGAACAAACGCGTGTTGACCGAAGCCGGCAGGAAGCACAACTGAATCAACAAATCCAGGGCTTGAAAACGGAACTCAGCACACTCGGCAGCCAAAGAACTGGACAACTGGTCAAACTTCGCTACCAAGAAATCCGCTCACCGGTGGACGGTGTGGTTTTCGACTTAAAGCCAACCGCGAGCGGATTTGTTGGACAGGGGAGCCAACCTGTGATGAGTGTCGTTCCTATAGACAAAATAGAGGCAAGAGTTGAGGTGCCAAGTAACAAAATTGGTTTTATTTATAATGGACAAAGCACCGACGTCAGCATCGACTCGTACAGCGCAAATGATTTTGGCATTTTAGAAGGAGTTGTCAGGAAGATCGGCTCAGACGCACTACCACCCAATTCCTCGATGGGTGAGATCGGCTACAGATTTCCTGTTGACATTGAACTGAAGAGCCAATCTCTCGTACTTAATGATGGTCAAAAACTGCCTCTGCAAGTTGGGATGACACTTACAGCCAACATCAAGCTTAGAAAGGTTAGCTATCTCCAATTAATTCTCAAAAGCTTCAACGACAGCACAGCTTCGCTGCGTCAATTTTAAGCAGTAGGCCCCCTTGCCAAATGGCCGAAATCCCCTGCGATAACAGGAGTCTTGTGCCATTGAGCAAGCTGTCACGGAATGTCGTCAAAGGCCTTGACCCATTTACAACTCACAACTAAGGTCAACATGAGCCTTTTAATCTCTTCCCTTGGCTACCATCAAGCTGAATGGGGTTGACACAACCCTTAGTTCCATTACTGGAACTAACCTCAACGACAAACTTACCGCTAGCGGTTCTTCTGTCGATTCAATTACTGCAGCCCTAGCCGAGGGCAAGGACCTCGTCGAGATCAGCGCTGAGAAAGACGGCTTCGAAGCTGTCTCGAACAATATGACCGTCAACGCCGGAGCTGGTGCTGATGTCATCTCTGCCACAGACGGACTGGTTACCGTTACTGGAAAATTAAACGGTGGCGGCGGCGCAGATTCGATTGACGTTGCTCGTTCATCAGGCGCCACCCTCCAGGGAGGTCAAGGAAATGACGTCATTGGTGTTGGCTCTGCCGACGCACTGAATGGTGCAGGATCGCGCGCTGATACAACTATCGAGTCATCCTCTGTTCTAGGGGGTGGCGGATCTGATCAGCTACATATCCACGCTGCCGCAAAAGCTACAGATAGCTCCTTCGTTGGCGGCGTTGGCGCCGACGTAATTGATGTTGCCGGTTCAGTGACTGGCAGCACCGGCATCGTTGAAGCCAGCAACGGTACAAGCACAACTGTTTCAGCCAGCAGCATCCTCAAAGGTGGCTCTGGCAAGGATCACATCATGTTGCGCGCTGGCGCAACTCTCACTAACACATTTGTAACGGGCAACAATAACGTTGACGTTATTGAAGCCGGCGGCGCTCTTGCTGATACAACAGGCAGCCTGATTTCAGGTGGTGGTGGTAACGACGTCATTTCCGTTGCCGCTGCTGGTTCCATGACCGTCAGAGGCGGTGGAGGCAAAGACGTGCTTCGGGTTGGTAGTGGCCAAACCGTTTCGGGTAACGCAGGTGCAGACGTTTTCAGCGTTGAATCAAAAGGTGGTGTAACCATCACGGATTACGACGCACTCGACGAAGATTGCTTCTGCTCTGATGTCATCCAAGTTGATGGCAACAAGCTTGCTTACGCCACTTACGATTACAAGCCAACCAAAGAGCTTTACACCTCTGCCAGCAGCTGGAAAGGCAATATCAAAGTTAAGGCTGTTGCCGAAGCTGTGACTTGCAACGTAGGCACAAACTTCACATACAACGCACAAAAAACTGCCTCCATCGATGCAACCGCAGTTGCAGTTTATAAGGCTACAGAGTATAAACCAAGCCTGAAAAACAATACCCTCGATGCTAATTATCCCGATCCCAAATTCCCAGCAAAGGGAACTTACATAGACGGCAAAAATAACGCTGTCACATTTAATGCCAATGGCAACAGCCCCAGAACTGCCAAAGATGTTGCTGGCATTGGTTTTGGTTTTGGCTCCGTAACCGGTTACATCACCAATAGAGGATTAACTCAGGCAGGTGATTTCAACTTCCGCAGCATTGCTCTTAACAACCTTACAGTATATACCAATACAAAATTCGAGAAGGGCGACTTCAGCTTCCTTAATCTAACTAAAAACGCAAACGATGATTGCAAATTAAAACAAACACTTACCTTTAATAAAGTATCTCAAGCCACAATTACCAATCATTGGGCTAGTTTCGGTGTATCTAAGAAGGTTGCTTCATCGAGTTTGTACGCGCTAAAGCTTGGTACAAACAATTTTGATACATTCTTAACCGGCAAGGGCAATCTGATCATCACCAATGTGAAAGATCAGACATTCGTCCCCACGCTTGGTCAACTGACTGATCCAAAGCTGACGAAGTTCACACGCACCAAATCTGCTGCAACTGCTGGAAAGATCACTCTTGATCTTGATGGAACATTTGATCTGTTCACTCAGCGAAATGGTCGAGTGGCTACTGCACTTCAGACCAACAAAGTTGCGCATGGTACCAATGGTGCCGCACCTGCTTTAGTTGGTAAGGGAACAGCTGGTGGCTTCTTCAAATATGATATTAATTCCTATGATCAGGCTCAGAAGTACGGACTTCTGACTCTGACGGTTGCAACTGCCATGGACGGACAAGTTGCTACCACAAAGTTCACTCCGAAAATGAATACAAATAGTGTATTTGGAATGCCAGCAACCAAGTTTGTTGGTGCAAGCGGTGGTGCTCGTGACACACAAACTGCTACCGGTAAACTGGTCGCCAAAATCTTCGTTCAGGAGACAGCTACTGCTAACGGGAAAAATGCAGGTCTTGATACTTGGGTAAAACGCGCCATTATTCCTGGTCAAACATTCGACGTCACCAGCAACTGTTCCTTCCCTTCAACACTTGCTGGCAACGTTGCTGTTGACGGGGCAAACAACAACGGCAAGTACACCCCTGCGAAAACTGCTAACGGAGCTGACGGCGCATTCGGAAAGCAGTACATCTGGACAGATAACGCTCTGCAGATCAACAAACTCACCAACATCGCAGCAACCTGGGGAAGCGCTAACAAGAGCAACGGTTGCGCGGACACCGCGTTTAATTGTTCCTCTATGGGCCGTGGTTTCGAAGCCACTCCCGAAGGTGGAAGACATCCCGTTGCCAACACATACAATTCCCTCGGAGTTAGTGCTGGTTACGGCAACGCCAAGCAAGTCTTCGACAATTTGAACTTGGTGTCGGCCAACAACCAAGGAGCTTTCTCGGGAAGTGCCTTCAACGTTAAAGAGCTTGCTGAAGATGGTATGGGCGACAATGTCGTCGGTACTTATGCAGGTGCTCCCTTCCGTATCCTGTTCTTTGATACCAAGGGTTCCGATAACGGTCTGTACATGTACTCCGGTACCGCCAACTACAAAAATGGCGCAGTCACTGCTATCAACACCAACCCAGACGCCGCCTCGGCCATGGGAACCAAACAGACCATCGTCAAGGTCTCTGGTGGAAAGGGCCACGAAATTGCTCTCAGCGACATCAACCTCGTCTGATTCAGTTACTGGTCGATTTACCGACAATCCAACACCCCGGGCAATTGCCCGGGTTTTTTTTTGCTGGATTCAATCTCGTATTCTGGACTTGTCTCTCAAACTCCTCTAAAGTCATGAGCTTGTAATGGACAGAACAGATGAGCATACAGATCACAACCTTGACGGCTCAACTGAAAAAGCAGAAATACGCCGATGTACTGAGAACTACCGTAGCGATAGCAGAGCAAGATAAGACAGATGATTTAAAACTGCTGGAGCTGGTCGCTCGTATCAAAGCTGACCCAGGCAGCCCGATGATTGATTTCTACCTGAATGAATCAACAGGGTGGGTTTACGATGAACCAGATAAATTACTATCTGAAAGAGCCTTCATTCACGTTCTACAAAATGAAAGCTCAAATGCAATTCGCCTCTATCAACAGCTTGGAGAAGAACAACTCACAGGAGTGGACTTCAACCGCCTTGGCACTGCACATCTAATCAATAACGACTTTGAACAAGCACTTCGTTGCTACGAACAAGCGATTGAATTAGAGCCTGACGAACCAAGCCACCTCAACAACAAAGGCGGTGCATTGGCTCGTCTGCAGCGTTACGACGTTGCTCTGGAAGTTTACGAGGAATGTCTCGAACTGGATCCAGAACATCTCACCGCAAAAGAAGCCAAGCAAAAACTACTAATTAAACTAAACCAATCCGAAGATTTACTCGATGAGCTGAAGTCATCTCTTGATTCTGATCCGGAATCACTTGAGAAAAGATTGGCTTATTTTAATGCGTTAGTACAATTCTCTGAATACGGAGAAGCGATTCTGGTTCTCACCAAGCACCTAAAACCATCCGAAGAACTCCAAAAAATACCGCTTAAAGCAGACCCAGATCAGTTCCGACTAGAGCAGCAGCAACTTAACCTCAGAGCTGCATTAATGCAACTTTTTGAAAGCCGCCACATGTGGCAACGAGCTCTTCAAGCCTGCAATGAGATGCTGGAAATGTTTGAGGAAGAACCTTATTACCTGTTGTTCAACAAAGCTGAGTTTTTAGCTGAAGTTGACAAATTTGACGAAGCCAACGAAGTGATCGACGAACTAGCAGAAAAGGCTAGCGATCCTGAGCAAATTCAAATTGCAAGGGCCAACATTCTGAGTGAACAGGGTAAGGAAGCCGAAGCATTGGAGATGATTGACTCCATCAGCCAAGGTAGTCGCTTCTATAAGCAGATCCTGCACAAACGAGCTGACCTCAAATTGACCCTCGGAAAAATTGAAGAAAGCCATGCTGATTTGCTGGAGTTGCTGGACTCAAACATCATGGTGGCTGTTCAACTAATCAACTCCAAAAATTACAAACCCGATGATGATGTAATTGACAAACTAAAAATGATTGCTCGCAACCCATTCACCCAAGAGCAGCAAAGAGAAAATATCTGTTTTGCCTTGGCACTTGCTTGTGACAAACGGAAAGAATTTGAGGATGCTGCAATCTTTTTGCGCGAAGCAAACTTGCTCAATCGGCGCAAGGTGAAGTACAACCCTGAAGAATTCACCGGCCGTTGCACCCAACACATTCGCACTTTTAAAACCGCACAAGGCCCCAACGGTCCAAGACCTGTTGATCCTGACAAGCCCAAGCCGATTTTTATCGTAGGAATGCCACGATCAGGCACCACACTTACAGAAACAATCATCGGAACCCATTCACTTGTAGCTCCATGCGGCGAATTGCCTGGGATTCCTAAAATTTCCCGCTTTATCAACCAGAACTATCCAAAACTTAAACCTTATCCAGCCTGCATTGATGAACTACAGCATCGAATGTTTGCAGGGATGGCTACTTCATATCTCAATAATTTGCCAGAAGAAGGCCAAGGAGCACGCTACATCGCAGACAAGTTGCCACATAATTTTGTCAACGTAGGTTTAATTCATAGAATCTTTCCCAATGCACCGATCATTCATGTGATGCGTGATCCGCGCGACAATGGGCTTTCTAATTTTCAACAGAATTTTGGCGCGAAGTTCGGAGGCATGGGATTTGCCTTTGATCTCGAACATTTGGCCAGTGAAATTAACAACTACTGGCGCCTCATTAAGCATTGGCGGAAAATTGGCATTCCAATGATTGAATTTTGGTATGAAGATCTTGTCAACGAACAAGAGGCTGTTTCAAAAGCTTTGATTCAATATTGTGGACTGGAATGGGAGGAACAGATTCTTGAATTCCACAAACTTCAACGACGCGTCAAAACAGCATCGGTAGGACAAGTGCGAAACAAAATGTACAAATCTTCTGCTCAAAAATGGAGAAATTATGAAGAGCTTCTGCGACCGATGATTGCTGCTCTCGACACTTCGGTTGTTGAGTTCTACCAGCCGGATGCATAAGAGTATTGGTGTCCTCATCACAACCATCCTGGGTTCTTCTCACGGCATCCAACAACAGGCCAAACATGGCCCGTGATGCCGAAGACGATCACCCAATCCTCCACGATGTAGATCTGCTAAGAAGCCGCGAGCTGAACGCCAGCGAGCCATCTGCGTTGGTTCAGTCGTTGCCGGAGTGTTCTGAGAGCAGCCTGCAAAAACCACGCTTTGCCTTGGTACTGGCCGGTGAATTGCGCTGTTTCGAGCGCTCGGCTGAGATATGGGAACAGCTCAGACCGCAAGGGGATCTGTTCATCGTGACGACGGAGTTCTACCGCAAGAGGGCTCTAGATCTAGTGCCAACAGAGCGGTGCCTGATCATTGAAGATCTGCCAGTCGAAGCAGCCATGGACGCCGATCTCCCTGTGAATTCGATGAAGCAGTGGCACAAGTTCAGCCTGGCGCTTCAACTCATTTATCAACATGAACAACAACGCCAGAAGCGCTATCGCTACATCATCAAAATGCGCAGCGATTATTACTTTGCACATCCCCAAGGAATGCTCAAACAAATCGCCACGGCCTGTAGATCGCCGCACTCAGGATTGGTTGGTGCTTCCGACAAAGTATTCGGCGGGCCGCGCGAACTGATGATGCAATTCAAAGGCTTCTTCCGGGCGATTCCCCACTGGTTCGACCAACCCGAACACACCTACTGGCCGATCAATCTGCAGCAAGTGCTGGCCTCCGATGATGCCGTGAAGTGGTATGGCATGAACTGGCCCAAAAAGCTGGTGGGCACACCCAATCACCCTCGGCCCTGGCGGCAAACTCTGCTGGCTGCAGAACACCGTCTAACGCAAGCCTTGGCAGCTCACAGACCTAACCCAACGGAGCGATACCACAGTCTTCTGGTGGGACATCCGCGCTTCGCCTCAGAAATCAGCTTCTGCCGTTTTCTGAACTTCTGCGGAATTCCTTTCCATGATTCTGTTGCACTGCGTGGCTTTCTTTACAGCGACCGCAGCGAACGCCCTTGAACATCAGTGATCCCTGGCTCACCGTCTTGATCCTGGCCGGGGGCTCACTGGCGCAGAAGCAACTGGGGCCTGCACCTGCTCTCAGTCAGCACCCAGCTGATCTACCCGATGGGTCGACCTTGGCCCGTGCACGCATTGCCGGGCACTACAAGAACCAATGCCAGGGCCTGGTGATCCGCCTGCTCTGCGATCACAACACCGGCTCACCACGTCCGCATCGGAGTGATGCCTGGATCAAACCACTGTTGATCTCTCCACAGATAGCTGTGATCGACAGCGTGCGTTCTGCGTTGGCTCAGATCCAGACGCCCTGGCTGCTTCTGGTGCCGATTACCACCCTCCCCTGCGGCAGTCTCAAACCAGAAGCCAGCATCACCCTGGGGCATACGGCGATTCCGCGCGAAGACTGGTCGGCAGTGAGCCAACCCAACGGCCCGACCCCGATCTTCCTAAGCAAAACCAAGCCGGCACCACGCAACGAGCCTCCGAGCCATCCCTTCACAGGTGAAATTCTGGCGCCCAGAGAGTTGATGGAAGAGGCGCTGAATGACTTCATTTCTCAGGATGACCGTGGCGATTTGCTGGTGCTGGCACAGCGGCTGCATCAATACGGTCACGTTGACTTTCGCTTTCAGCCCTGGTGGGATCTGGGGCACCGATCCACCTACAGCCAAGCCCGGCTGAGCCGGTTGAGCAGCCGTAGCTTCAACCAAGTTCACTACGAAGCCAAGGGTGACCTGATCCGCAAAAGCTCCAACGACATCGATCGACTTCAACAGGAGCACCGCTACCTCAACGAGCTGCCCCCAGCCGTACGTCGTTACTTCCCTGCACTGGTAGCAACTGAGCTGAAAACCAGCGATGACGGCTGGCTCAGCATGGAAATGGACTACATCCCATTCCCCAATCTCGCGGAACTTTTCCTGCATTGGCGTATCGGCGCCAATGGCTGGGTACAGATCGCGCGACGCCTGCACGTGATCCGCACCGCTTTTCTTGAAGCAGCCCCACAACACACCGTCACAGCCGCAAACAATCAGAGCTGGCTGTATAGCGGCAAATTGCGGCTTCGCCTTGATCAACTCACGCAAAACCCGCCAGACATCCAATCAACCCTCAAGCTGAACTGGAACAGTTTCTGGCAGCAACCACTGCGCCTGACATTGCTCAAATCCGATCAAGCTGAGCTGTTGGAACTCCCAAAGCCCGCCGAATGTTGCACGAAGCTGCTGAGGGAGTTGCCTGCCTTCGAGAATGGCGGCCCCCTTCAGCTCATCCATGGGGACTTTTGTTTCAACAACATCCTGGCGGAACCGCTGAGCGGCTCCATCCGACTGATTGATCCCCGGGGGGAGCAGCCGGAGGAAGCGACCTGGCCCGTTGGCTTTGGCGATCCGCGCTACGACCTGATCAAACTTCTTCACTCCAGCTTTTATCTGTACGACGTCGTGGTCAACGGTCTGTTCCAACTGAGTACTACCGACAAAGGGCTACAGCTCAGACTGGATGTTCCGGCCCAACACACTGAAGCCGATCAAGCCCTGCGAAAAGAGCTCATACAAAACGAGCTGAACGCCGAGGAGGAGCGTCTATTGACCAGCAGCCTGTTTTTCTCCATGCTCCCGCTGCACCGCAGTGAACCGGTGCACTGCATAGTGCTGGCATGCATCGGGATCCTGATCTTCGAGCGCCGCTTCGATCGCGTCCTCGCACCTTGAAAAACCTGTGGCCAAGACCGTTCTGATTCCAGCTGCCGGTGCCGGCAGTCGGTTTGCACAAGCTGGAATCAATACCCCAAAACCCTTAATACGGGTTGCGGGTCAAACCCTTCTGGAGCACACACTGTCGAGCTTCTGCTGGAATTACGACGATCAGCTCATTCTGGCGGTGCAGAGGCGACACGCGATCCGAGAAAGGCTGACTCCAGTGCTCCAGCACCTCTATCCAAACCTCTCGATTCACTGGGTGGAACTGGACTCGTTATTACCAGGACAACTCGCCACGGCAACAAAGGCCGTTGAATCAATCCCAATCGCTCCCCAACAAGTTCTGCTGGTCCATAACTGCGACACAGGCTTCTGCTGGAACGATCAACTGGACGTGATTCAAGGGTTGGCCTCAATGGCGGTATTTGAGGCTGAAGGTGATCACTGGTCGTTCGGACGTCCTGACCCTGAGCACCCCGACCGGGCGATTGCAATCGCTGAAAAGGAAAGAATTTCATCACTCGCATCGATTGGCCTCTATGGCTTCCGGTCCGCAGCCGACTTCCTGACGCGGGCCCAACGACAACTCAGCCGAGGTGCAACGCTGCGAGGTGAGCACTACATCGCACCAATGCTGCAGCAATGCCTGGTGGCGGGAGAAATCGTGCACTTGCCACGGGTCGACGGGATTCGCCTGTTCGGTACGCCTCAAGAGCTCTGCACCACTTTCGGAATCAGTCTTGAGGAGCTGAAGTTGCAAAACGATGGGGCTGCCACAGGCCATCCACCAAACACGCAAGCTGCGCTGAACTGAGCTGAATAACATCCCCAAGCTCACCTTCATTGGAAACGGAGCTGACGCGGGTCAACATCCATTCAGGTGGTGCCAATGTCAGCTGGGCTGCCCTGGGGAGCAACTGATTAATGAGCGAAACCGGTTGCTGCCAGCGCTTTTGAAACGACTGCACAGCCTCCCACGACGGTTGTAAACGTGCGGCTGATTCCTGAGGAAGTCGATCAACAAGATGCTCACCCACCCGAGCAGCACCATCTCCGATTTGAGCGTTTAAATGACGCATTAAACGAAGCTCCTCAACAGTGAGCGAGCGATTAATCAGCAACTGCGCTGGCTGCTGCCAGGGCCAACTGGGATCCAAATGGAGCCATTGCTGAAGTAGAGGAAGCAACCCATTTCTGTAACGGCCATAGTGAGCCGCTGTGAGCCTCAACCGAGGTGCCGCAGCGGCAATCGCTTCAAGGCTCTCCAGCAGCCGCTGGGTGAATCGATAACTCTCCAACCAATCATCCAGTGAGCCGCAGTAGCCATGGCGTTTCACCATCTGGCCATAAGCCGAACAGGCATGCTCGAGAGGATCCCTCACCAGCAAGAGAAGCTCAACTTGCTCAAGACCCCAGCAGTCCATGAGGACATCGAGATCTGGCCGCAACGAAACGAAGCTTCGGGCCCATCCTTCAAAGCTGAAGATCAGACCGTTGAATCCCAGGGCCGAATCATCGAATGATCCAGAATTACGTCGCAACCAGCGACGCTGCCGCCGCGGACGGTTGCGGAACTGCAGCAATCGGTCGAAGACAAAACCGTTGCCTTGGCTGAAACGACCCAGCAAGGCACGGTTATCAGTCAGTTGATCCCGACCAGGCAACTGCTGGGGATAGATCAAACCCGAATCCAAATGAATTTTGGCGGCATTGCAAGCAAGCCAGCTCTGTAAATACGAACTGCCGGTTTTGCCATGCCCAATGTGCAAATACAGCTTCATTGCACTGTGATCTCTTCCTCTGCAAATGCAATGGTGACCGGACTTTGCAACCGACGGAGATGATCGCCGAAGCTGCCATCCGCCGGCTGTCGCACGGCATGCTGTGCAGCCCAAAGAGATTCCGTCAATCCATAGGGGCGACGATCACAACGCCAAAGGCGGCGTAAGCCGCGTCGACCCCCAGAGGGACGATGCAGGAAGAGAGATCGAATGGCCCCCTCCAAGAAACATCCCTTCAACAACAGCCCCCAATCCCCCAGCAGCTCTCCGTGATCACTGCAAACCGTCACAGCGGTGTTTGGAGCGTCCTCGCGCTGATTGAGAGCCTGCAGCAACTCCCCAACCTGCTGATCCAAAAGTTCCAGATGGTTGGCATAGTCCTGGCGTAAAGCCTCGATGGCTACTGGGGGCAACCCTTCGGGCCAACGTTTTAGCTTGTCGGCCAAAACGCTGCCCAGTGGTGCGAGTTGCTGCAACTGCTCCGGATCATGGGGTCGGGGTGCTGGCGGGGGAATCCAGCGCTCACGGCACCATCGAACTGGTACATCGAAAGGCTCATGCGGTCCAGGAAAACTGACCCAGAGCAACCAGGGGCGGTCCACTGGCAGCGACGCCAGTTCCTCCTTTGCCACACCGGTTAACCAGAGATCAGGGTAAAGAGCATCCGGCAAGACGGAAGGCCGCACACAATGGGCACGCTGCGAGGCATAACGGTCCTTCAAGTCAGAGCGGTAAGCCTCAAGAACACCAGCCTCACGCCAGCGGTCGGTCAACTCCGATCCCATTCGCTGCATGGCACGCGGGCCAGCGATTTCCCGGGCGTGATCGAAACCCAATGCTCGCAAAAGTGGCAAGTTATCCCGCAGATCTCCAGCCTCATCGTGTGGAGTCCAATGAGTTTTTCCCACAACCACCGTGCGGTAGTTGCTGTCGTCCCGAAGCTCCCGCACGAACGACGGAGCTTCGGGTGGCACGGAATAGGGACGATTTGTGGTGAGGCCCAGAAACTTGGGGCTTTGACCGGTTAACCAGCTCACCCGAGCGGGTATGCACTGAGGACTGGAGGTGTAACAGCGCCGCAGATCCCAGCCTTCACGAGCTAACCCACAAAGCACCGGCAGACGCAACCACTGTTGATGCAGCCAGTCACCACGCCACTGATCAAAGCTGATCAGCAACCAATTTTGGGGTAAAACAGACGACATCCGACAATTTTTGCAGTTGATGAATCTGCAGTAGCTCAGAGCAGAATGAAAACAACTTTCGCCCCTTACTGATTCAGGGCAGGATGGCCACGCCGTTCGACGCCGTCATGCAAATCTTCTTCGTTGTTGGTGCTCAGAAATCCGGCACTAGTTGGCTGCAGAAAAGCTTGAACAGCGTTGAAGGAATCCACTGCCTAGGCGAAGGCCATTTCGTGGACAAACTGCTATTGCCCATGGCTCAGACCCGCCATGAGTACAACAAAATGATGGAAGTGGTGCACCATCGCATTTACGACGGCGAAGGCTTTTATGGCGGCATTCCAGATCACGAACTCTTCGGTTTAACGCGAAGCTGGATTCTCAGCATCATGCTGCGCAACGCCAAGGCACCTCAAGACAAAATCCTGGCGCTCGGCGACAAAACGCCAGGCCACAG
>MDTC01260066.1_pt1 | contig 17530 bp, 12 predicted proteins | sample 811181 | NCBI WGS metagenome assembly MDTC01 (sample SAMN05326644, study PRJNA326480) | marine metagenome | isolation source: seawater | place: Pacific Ocean: North | collected 2011 | reverse complement strand
TACCGCCTATTCCTGCACCCGAGAGAAAGATAACATGTCAATCATGTGGAGCAGGCATTACAGTTAGAGACATGACACTTAGGAAAATGAACTGTCCAGTTTGTTCCGAAGTAATCGAGATGTGAGTGTTTCTGATGTGTGGAATTTTCGGTTTCATCGGAAATAGATCGGCTGCTCCATTGCTGATTGAAGGCTTAAGAAGACTTGAATCACGGGGATATGATTCCTCTGGAATCGTTGTAAAAAATGGTTCTCTGCAGGTCCACAAAAAGGTAGGAAATGTTTCAGAGTTGTCAAAAATTCTACCGAATCACGTTGAGGGTTGCTCGGGAATTGCCCACACAAGATGGGCTACACATGGCGGTGTGACCGATGCCAATGCGCACCCTCATACTAGCAATGATGGAAAAATAGCGCTTGTTCATAATGGAATCATCAACAACGCAAAAGGCCTTAGAAGACGATTGGAGGATAGAGGTTTTGAGCTTAAATCTGAGACAGACTCGGAAGCTCTTGTGCACATGATTTCCATTGGTATTGATTCTGGACAGACTCCTCTAGAGTCGGTTAGAGAAACCCTCAGGCGTGTAACAGGAACATGGGGCCTTTGCGTAATTTTCAAAGAATATGATGTGATTGTATGTGCAAGAAATGGCTCACCTCTTATTTTAGGTAAAGGTAAATCTGAATCATTCGTTTCTTCAGAGCCACACACACTGACTCAGTATACTCGTGATCACTATATTCTTGAGGATGGCGACCTCGCTACCTTAACAAAAGATGGTATAGATATATCTCGGCTTGAGGGTGGAATTTCGTCAACCAGTATGACGGTATTTGAAGACGATTGGGGAGAACCTGATATGGCTGGATACCCGCACTACATGCTGAAAGAGATTCATGAGCAACCGGATGCAATACGGAGATGTATTAGCGGAAGGTTGGACCCTGCAAATGGTAGTGCAACCTTGGGTGGATTAAAGTTAGAGCCTATTAGGCTCAGGACTGCATCTCATGTTCGATTGATAGGTTGTGGTACAGCATACAATGCATGTAAAATCGGACAATTGGCTATAGAAAGTCTTGCCAGAATACCAGCTATGGCGCATATAGCTAGCGAGTTTAGATACAACGACCCAGTAATCAATACAAGCGCAATTCATTTCGCAGTTTCGCAATCAGGTGAAACCGCAGATACTCTATCCGCAGTGAAAGAAATTCAGCTTAAAGGTGGAGACGTTCATGGTGTAATCAACGTCGTTGGTTCAACTATTGCTAGATTATGTGGTAAGGGAGTATATATCCACAGTGGACCAGAACAGGCAGTAGCATCAACAAAAGCATTCACAAATATGGTTGCATCTTTACTTATGTTCTCATTGAGAATTGGTAGGACTCGCTCGTTTTCGAGAGAGAGAGGGCGCTCGATAATCGATGATTTTGAGAGAATACCCAAACAAATTGAATCCTATCTTGCTAATCCTGGCCCAATACTAGAGGCTGTTGAGTTGGTTAAAGGAGCAAAAAGTGTCCTTTTCCTAGGTAGGGGAGTCTCTGCTCCCGTCGCAAGCGAAGGCGCCTTGAAATTGATGGAGATAGCATATCTACCATGTCTTGCATACCCTGCAGGAGAGATGAAACATGGACCTATTGCTTTGCTTGAAGAGGGCAGTCCTGTAATTGTTATCGCACCTAATGATAAGCACAAAGAAAAGACTGTAGCATCTATGCACGAATGTAAGGCAAGGGGTGCTAGAATAATTCTAATTCATGAAGAGGGTGATAGCATAAGTGAGGAAGCAGATGTTAGTATTCCTATTCCTGCTTGCGATCCGATCCTATCTCCACTACTTTCAGTTGTTCCAACTCAGCTGATTGCATATCATACTGCATTAGCACTGGATTGTGACGTAGATAGGCCAAGAAATCTCGCTAAGTCTGTAACTGTTGAGTAATCAGTTAACAGAGAATCTCTGATTTGCCGAACTCCAGGTTATTGGAGCATACCCAAGTTTGTGGTGAGTGTGGCGCATTTTTATGACTCCAAGTTTTCTAGTGATGTCATCTCCCTTTCTTTCCATAGTTAGATGCATTACACCATCTGAGAGGTAATCTTCTACTCCGTATTCTCCGAATTGTTTGTGGTCTTCACCCGTCATTTCACAGATGAAGAACGAGGTTAGTTCCAATCTCCTGCATGCTTCGAATAGTCTGAAAATTTCATCACGAGGATTTTCCATTTTTGTCAAAGTAAAGAAAGCTCCTAAAGAATCAAAAACCAGCAACTCGAACCCTATCGATTGCCTGTAAGAGGTCAACTGCTTGATAAGCTGCCCCATCCAGTCAATTCTGTTACTCATTCCTTGCTCATCCAGTTGAACACGAAGGTCAGACAGATCAATAATCGCAATTCGGTTCCTAACCCTTGGATCATCAACATTCATTCCCATATTTGACATGTGAGAGCGGAGAGAATCCTTTCCCTGTTCGAGTGTTACGTAAATTCCGCTTGTTTCGCCGTATAGTACGGCATTGTACAAAAGAGAGAATGTAACTGAAGACTTCATTGCACCTGATTGTCCTGCGACTATGCAAATGTGACCTTGAGGGATTCCTCCTTGCATGTTTTCGTCTAGTCCAGCAATGTGTGTTGGAATTCTCTCAATCTCGCCCATGGTGTCTCGCCGGTCTGGTGTAATAGCGATGTACTCTTCAAGGTGACCCCCGGCTGAAGAGTCATGGGAATCTGGTTAGCGAGTGGTTCTGAGCGTCGCGCCCAGATTCTAAGTGACAGATTTGGTGATATTTTCATACAGTCACTACCCGATGTTGACGAAACTCCGCCATTAGGCAGCGTTGCACATCAAGTTCTGACGATTTGTAGGCGCAAGGCACAAGCGGTGGATTTGAACCATGGCCATCAAGCAGTGATTGTTGCAGATACAATGGTCGGAGATCCTGATGATGCGAATCTTGCTATGGGCAAAGCAGATGATGAAATTGGAGCTTTAGCGATGCTTAAACGAATTTCAGGAAGAAGGCATCAAGTTTGGTCAGCCACAGGTGTAATGATTTGCGGAGATTGGACATTTTTTGTTGAGTCTGCAGTTGTCGAGGTTGATGACTTGAGTGATGATGTCATCACCGAACTTATCCAATCAGGGTCCTGGAAAGGGAAGGCAGGCTCTTACGATTTGGCTGGTAAAATGGGTGATTACGCCAGACTTGTTGATGGAGATGAATTAGCAGTACTCGGGTTTGCTCCAAGTGCATTGAAACTTCTCGACTAGTCGTTGATCTCATATTCAAACAAAATGCAAATTCTGTAAGGTTTGCAGTTGGTCTGATGTTTTTTTTTCTAGAGAAGAATAGGTGCCAATCCAAGTTGATTTTTTGCCACATCCATAGTGACATCCATCCCCGGTAGGAGTAGTAACTTGTCTGTTTCATCTAATGCAAATATTGCAATTCCTAATTCGTCGCCCATATGTTTCAACGTTCTACGGCATGCGTTTGTTTGTGTGTCCATGTGTATCAAACCGTTCAGATCGACAATTATTGTGTCGCCCCTTCTAAGACGGTCTTCAATCTGGCGAATTGGTAATCTGTGCATTCTATCTGGGACAACATATCTCAAAGCTCTATCAGGAAAGTTATCGTCCCGCACGCGATAGTTAGATAGATCATGAAAAGGAACTCCATCAGGAGTAATTGGTCCTTTCCAGCCAGTTGGTCTGACAGGTGTCGACTTTATAGCAGGTGGAATATCTCTAGGCTCCTGCAATTCAATATCTTTCTCAACAATTTTTTCTTCTTCATCTGGGTTAACTAAAGTAAGTTGTCTGCCTGAAGGCTCCTCAGTTTTCTTCAGCCTATTTTTGTTTGACTGTTTAGAAGCCTCCGGTACCGGAGTTTCCGGGTCTGGGAACCCAAAAAATTGCCAGATTGTACCCATTCATTTCACACTCACAAGTCCAAGTCATCAAGTAGATCGGCTAGGTCTTGTGAAGCAGGAGTTGGTGCTGGTTCTTGAACCATTGTCCTTTCAAGGCTTGAAAGGTCCAGTTCCTGAGGCTGAGTTGCTGGTGCGGGCTGGTAAGCTTGTTCAGCAACTGGCTGCACAGGTTCTGGAGTGTATGCTTCAGTAACAGGTTCAGGTGCTTGGTATGCCTGAGTTTGTGGTTGTGCATAAGCCTGCATTGGGTCTGGTTGTGGATTGGATGCTAGATACTGTTCTCCATAGTACTCCCATTGTTCCATGGTCCAACCTGCCGGTAGTCCTGATGCAGGAAGCGGTGGGCCGCTTGTGGTTTGAACCGGTTGATTCAAGCTATCCATGTTGTTAATTGGTTGAGGGGATTCACTCCAACCATAATCAGGAATGTCTTTGCTTTCGACTGGCACAATATCAGATTCTCTTCCTCTTAGCAATACTAACACGACCAGAATCACAATAATTACTCCTAATACGGCACCTATAGCGACAGGTGTATCGACTGATAGGCCAAATATTCCCTCGGCTGGAAGAGCATTAACAACGACCGAGACAGTTGCAGTACTACTTCTACCATCATCATCTGTAACTGTTAGGTTAACGAGGAATGTTCCTGGACTACTGAATTTTATTGTGTAGTTTTCACCAAAGCCATCATCTGTAGCTCCTGCTGTATTTGGATCATCCCAGATGAATTGCAACTTTGTTCTGTCAGTTGGAGAGTCCACAGATTCTTCTCCACTGAAAGTTATTGATTCACCTTCTTTGATTGTAAAACCATCTTCCGGGACGGTTATTACAGCAGTAGGTGGACGATTTACAACAGTTACATCAATTGTGTAAGAATCGCTAGCATTATCATCATCCCAAACATTTGCAGTGACGGTCTTTAGACCCGGCATATCCCATGAAAACATAATGTTCTGACCTTCAATATCGCAGTCGTCAGTCATTATACCGTTATCATCGCTATCTACTGTAGACATTAAATCCCAGCAGAACATAAGGTTATCTTGATCAGCAAAGTCTTCAGCAGTCATTGTCAAGTTTAGTGGTTCATCTTCGAATAATGCTTGTTGTGCAGGTAATGCACCTAGCACTGGAGCAATGTTGTTCACACGTACATATCCAACAACTTCTTCGCTACTTACACCATCATTGTCTGTAACATACGCTTTGATAGTGTGCAGGCCTGATAGTCCCCATGATGTTGTTATTGAGGAGTCAGGTCCAACTGTAGTTTCAGTGATGTTTTCATCCATATCGTCAGGATGCCATGTGATTAACAAATCCTCCTTATCCGATAGAGTATCGTCTCCTGTTATTTGTAGAGTTGCAACAACATCCTCATCTATACTCCATGCACCATCTTCGCCGGGTAGGTATGGAATGCCATCAATCAAAAATTGCATCTGACCTATTGTTGGTGCTACATTCAAAACTTCATAAGACAAGGTTTGTGAGACTGAGGCATTATCGTCATCAGTTACTACGACTTCAACTTCTTTCATGCCCTCTTCTTCAGGTATGAAGGTACAGTAAGGTCCGTACAGTCCTTCGTCACAATTACTTCCAGGCCAGGTAATTGTAACGTGTTGACCTTCAGGGGAAACAGTATCAATATCTCCGCTATCACTTGCGTTGAAAGTAATCGGTGAACCTGCATTCACGCTTTGAGTAGTAGAGGTCAAATTGACATATGGGTCTCTATTGAGAATAGTTGCGTTGACTATTTTCACAATTTCATCCAACTCATTATCAACGACTCGAACTTTAACTTCCCAGTCTCCATCATCTACCCAAAACCAGCTTGTTTGACAATTTGGCGCATCAATAAATTCTGTTCGAATTCCGTCTTGTATCTCGAAATAACATTCTACCGATCCACCGTCGATGTCATAGGATGTTGAAGCATCTATTGTTACATTTTCAAAAGTGTAAACGTTGTCTAGAACAGTTAGGTTTGCGACCGGCATCCGCCCAATAAAGATGTCAAGAGTAGCAAAATTATTGCTACGGTTAGCATCCTCAACTACGGTTTCATCAGGATCAACCATGAATTGTAGGGTTTGGACACCTATCGGAGCATCTGCAGAAACAGTCCAATTTACATCAACTCTTGCTTCAGAATATGGAGTTAGAGCAGGCAGTGTACCTCTGACCGTAGCCCCATCTGGGGTAGTAATTTCCATTTCTGTTGCTGGAGAGTTCAGCACTCCCCTGTTTTGCGCAGGAACTGAAAATTGCAGAGTATCTCCTGGCAGAGCGTTGTAACCACTCGCAAGGGAGAGCGTGATAGAATCATTACCTCTTGTTCTCGTTACAATCATCGAGTCGGGCTTAGCGACTAAGTCTACGCCTACAACTGACAGATCCATAACTATCGTCGCTGCCCCAACATACTTGTTTACAGGATCCCAAATTATCACTCCGTTACTCGACCAATCATCGGAGGCAGAAGACGAATCTTGTGAATTTCCTACGTCTAGATCAGGAGTTACTTTTCCGTTACTATCCGTCGTGAGACTCATTATCGTGCCATCAATTTCGTACCTAAGTTGTAGATTAGTATTTACTTCCGGAGCTCCATTAACGGTCATGTAACCCACGATCTCCTCGGTAGCATTTGGTAAGATTGCCACGAATTCAGGAGTCACCTCAATGTTGACATTTCTGATACCAGGCGAAGAAGAGGCTGAAACTCCTCCAGAATCCACAGGATTGTATGTCTTTAGTTTCCAATCAATTTGGAAGCCCGCTGGATTCACAATTCTGTACCATGCATGGCTTCTAACTGCTGGACAGTACCATTCAAATCCACCAGGGCTGCCTGTATTATTCCAGTTTTTCACTTTGTAAGAGTTTGAACATCCTGTGTAAGATATCGTGTCTCCATCTTCAGTAGGGTTCCCGTCATCGACGACCTGGTATGTCGTGCTGTCTTCTACAAACGGAGTGTCGAATGTCTCAGGATCAAAATAGTCAGAAGAACCTGTTGAGTTAGTTCCAGAGAAATATTCGCTTGTCCACTGATCTCCTTTTCTTAGTGGGAAGTCATACTTTTCTCTTGGTGGCTCGTACACTGTTGCAAATGTAATATCTGCTAAGTCTTGACTAAGGAAACCGATATTGTAAGGAGCAAAGTCCACCCCAAGGAAAAACTCAGACTTCCAGACCGACAAATCTCTTGCTCTTAGAATGTCAGTTCCGCGATAGTCGATATCCAATCTGCCGCTTATTCCAGTTAGAGATGCTCCACTGTTTCCAGATGTGAAGTCTCCGGATATGTCTAGTTCATAAACGAGAGTCTGCACACCTTCAATATCCTCAAATCTGATGTCAACAACTTCCATGTCTGTATCGCCGGTTAGAGTGCTCAAAGTCGCAGATACGTTGGCTTGCTGAATCAATTGCGCTACATCAAAACCGGTTTCATAGACCCATTTATCGCCGATTCTCCAGTTGGGTACATCGTGGGTATCAGCGTTGCTGCCAGCACTCATTTTTGTCTTTGGCGCGTCTAGTTCATCCATCATCGATAACGGCCCATATGCAGTCATTATAATCAGAATAAAGACTGGAATAACTCGTCTCATGCACATACGTAGTATGTGCGTTACTTTTCATTATGTCTATTTTTATCCAAGTATTGTTGGCCATAGTGTTTCCATTGTTCCATAGTCCAACCAATTGGAAGACCTTTCTCAGGGAGAGGTGGATATTCTTCTAAATTTTCAGAGCTATTTGTTGCAGAATTTTGAGAGAAGACATCTAATTGTGGTGCTTCCATTGGCGCTTCAATAACAGGGATATCTTCTTCTTCCCAGACAGATTTCCTCTTCTTGCGGCCTCTTTTTACAAGCAGAAAAGACAATCCAATTATCAATGCTAAACCAGTAAGTTGAATGAAAGGATTTGCTTCTTCTCCAGACAATGATTCTATCACCTGTTCAAACGCTGTTCGATCGGGAGAATCAACCTCAATCGTCACTGCCTTGCTGCGTGGTTTTTCGATATCTTCATCCCAAGCTATGGCCTTGACAGTAAACATGCCGGCTCTGGGGAACTGGTACTGAACAATCGTACCTACAACGTCAGCGTCATTGTCTTTTATGCCATCTCCGTCACTATCTTTTGAGCAATCTACATCCCAGACCACAGTTAGATATTCTATGTCGACCGATGAATCAATTGTTGGTGAGGCGTCGAGTACAACATTTTGCCCTGAAATGGCTTTACTTGGGACATTAACCCTTACATTCGGTGGTATGTTGAGAACTGTGACAGAAGCAGTACTGGAATTTCTCGCTCCATCATCGTCAGTTGCGTGGAAAACTACATTGTAAACTCCTGAGTTTTGCCATGACCATGTTAGATTGAATCCTGTTACATCACAGTCGTCATCCGCAGAACCGATTCCGTCCGTATCTGACCCTGGGTCTGTATCCCAGCAAACGAGTAGTTCTTCCATGTCTGAAGCAGTATCCCATGCTTCACCTGTAAGGCTGAAACTTTGACCTTCAGCTAAAGGTAGAACCGCTGGTAATGGTGTCACCTTTGGTTCTAGATTTTTGACATCGACCCACCTCTCAACCCAGCCGCTATCTTCGCCTTCGCTATCAATAGATTTGACCAGTATAGTTTGCATTCCTGCTTTAGTCCACATCATTGGAACTCTTGATTCACGGCCACTTGTTTCGACTCCAAATGACCACTGATAGGTTAAATCCGACAAGTCATCAATAGAGTCCTCGGCTCTGGCAGAAAGTTCTACCTCTTGGTCTTCTTCAACCTGCCAAGTCATCTGACCCGTTGCTTCGATAAGGTTGTCATTTTCATCCCACATGGAAACTGCAACATCGTGTGGAGCGATATTGGTGAAATCAATGTCTATTGTTGCATATGTTTGATTTCCATCATCATCTGTGCCTACGGCTGTAAAAGTGTGTAAGCCTTCCTCCCAAGCGGTTGTTGTACATGTTCGGGTGTAGTAACCCTCCTCACATTTGGCGTTGGGCCAGTGAACATCTACTAAACCAGGCCAATCATCCTCGGAGTCAGAGTCGTTGGCAAACACATACAGTGTTACAGGATGTTCAACCTTTACTTGACTCCTCTGTGACTGGATAGAAACGCTTGGGGCTCTGTTGAGTATGTGTACCTCTATTGCTTCTTCTGTAGAATCGCCTTCCTCGTCGTTGACTAAGACATTTACAGTGTAAATTCCGTCATCGATCCAAGTCCAATTGATGTAACATCCTACTCGCATAATTTGGATATTCTCTGTTGAATATGATCCATCATCGTACTCGATATCAAACATACACCAAACATCTCCACCATCCTCATCGAAACTATTGGATGCATCTAACATGATTTTTTCATTTGTCCATGCAACCATGTTGCTTCCCACAAATGTTGGAGAACTACCGATGAAAAGCGGTATTGATGCAATGTCATTTTCAGAGTCAGCGTCATTAGAGTTTACCATCTCCCTATCCGCTTCCCAGGTTATAGTTTGGTTGTCAATCGTAGAATTAATGTCAACATGCCAATTTATTTCAAAAATAAATTGCTCATACAAGCTCAGGGCAGGGAGAGATTCTGAGATTTCGTGACCATCAGGGTAAGTGATGTGTACTGTTGTTGCCACACTCGTTGTTACGCCTCTATTGTACACTGGCAATTGAATAGTTAGGTTATCCCCTGGTAACACATTGAATCCAGATATCGAATTGAGTGTTGTGACATCTCCGCTTCTGTTTCTGAGTATGCTGGCTCTCTCTAACCCGGCTACCAAGTCTAAGCCGACTATATTCTCATCAAGCGTAATGGTTGCAACACCAAACATTGCTCCGCTTGATGCTATTACGCCATGACTTGCCCAATCTACTGTAGTTTTGGAGGAATCAATTTTCTCGCCAACAAAGAACATCGCCCAAAAGCTTCCATTTGCTCCGGTTACCCCGGAAGTAGAATACCCTTCAATTTCATATCTGATTTCCACATTTTGGCCAGATAGGGGGTTTCCAGAGGAGTCGCTAACATTTGCCCAAACTTCGATTGGAGTATTAAGACCAGTTATTTGGCTGGACAGCTCTACATCCATGTTCATGTTGCGATAGCCTGGATTTGTATTAGATACAACACCACTTGATTGAACTGGAAGATATTGCTTTAATCTAAAATCGATTATCAGACCAATGTCTTCTTCAGTGTTGGACCAAGCGAAGTTGCGTACTTCTGGGCAGAACCACTCAAACGAGGTTTTTGTTCCGTTGTCGTCATACGAGGTAAGCTCGTAAGATGCATTGCACCCTCCATATGCGATTTGTTCACCTAAATCGTTCACAGGTTTTCCCGTATCTGTTATTTCCCAATTAGTGTGATTTGCGCCACTAGTAGGTTGTGGGAATGGTGTAATGTAGTCAGAGGAACCAGACCATGCGGTAGATGATACATACGAAGTGTTCCATGTCTCTCCAATCCTAAGTGGGAAATCATATGTCTCGCTAACAGGATCGTAGGTAGTACTGATTGTTATATCAGCAATTTGTTGGGTAAGTGAAGATATGCCGTAAGGGACATAGCGAACGTTAAGCGATAAATCGGTGGATAATTTTGCTAAATCTGATACACGCCTAACCTCGTCGACTTGATACTGAATGTACAGATTTCCAGTGTAACCTTCTAGGGCCACGCCCCCTTTATCGAAATCGGCTTTAGATGATGTTTCGTAAACAAGTGTCTGAACTCCGTTAATGTCAACTTGAGTGATTGAATCGACAGTTGTTGTTGAATCGCCGTTAATGGTACCTACAGTTGCATCAACTCCTGCACTTTGCACCAAAACAGTAGGGTCGAATGCACCGGCATAGACCCATTTATCACCAACTCTCCAAGTTACTACATCGGTAACTCCTGGGTCTTCACTGCCCATGCCTCCAGCGCTAGTTTGAGGTGGGAAAACCATGGTCGAAAGTAGCACGATGAGCACTACCACTACCTGCTGGCGCATAGTGCTACTATGAATGTAGCAGATAGATATGGGTTGGGGCGACAATAAGGGAAACATGTTACCAAATGTGATTTGTTCATATCATTTTGTTGAAATTTGGATGAATACACTCATGTTTGAAATCAAAGTCGGGTAAACATGCGCTGGTTCGCTTACAATGGAGATGCAGATGGAATCTGCTCCATGGTACAATGGGGATTAGTTCACGGGATAGATGGTAACCGAATTACTGGGGTAAAGAGAGATATTGAATTGCTAGGAAAAATTAACCCAGAACCGGGTAATGAAATAATTGTCATGGACATATCCCTAGCAAGAAATCACGATACTGCTAGGAAATATGCTGAGAAAGGGGTATCAATAAAATGGTTTGACCACCATTTGGAAGGGCAAAATATACCAGGAATCGAATCACATATCGATACCAGTTCAAACACTTGTACTGCACGAATAGTAGAGAATTATCTACAGAAAAAGTCAGATTGGGCCCAAGTGGCTCTCCATGGTGACGGCCTCTCGCAACATTCAGATTCTCAAGATTTGAATGAGTTAGGTGAGCTTCTAAATTACAACGGCTACGGCTCAGATTTGAGCGACTTACATTTCCATCCAGATGATTTATTGTTGGCTTGTTTGAGGGATAAGACGCCTGAAGAATTCATGAAATCATCTGAATATGCAAAATTAAAGCAGGGTTTTTCCCAGGACATAGAAAAAGCAAATTCAATCAAAATTTCTCAGGGTGCCTACATTTTACCAAACGAAAAATGGGCAAGGAGAGTCGTTGGGGTCTTTGCTCATAGAATAAATTCTAAGGGACATGGTCCCCATGTTATTGCTATTGATATGGGCGACACATACCAGATTTCAATTAGAGGCGAGAGTGGAATAGGTGAATTGTGCCAGATGTTTGGAGGTGGAGGACGTGCTACAGCAGGAGGTATAGATGCACTTCCATACAACAAAATGACAGCCTTGATGAATGAAGTCAACACCCGGCGGAGTAACTGAGGTTCTCATATGCAGGACAGGATGACTCACTTACAGCGTTTGGAGGCTGAGGCCATCCACATCATGCGTGAGGTTGTTGCTGAAGCTGAGAATCCAGTAATGCTGTATTCAATTGGTAAAGACTCTTCAGTTATGTTACACATTGCTATGAAGGCATTCCATCCAGCAAAATTACCGTTTCCAATTATGCACATTGACACCATGTGGAAATTTTCGGAGATGATTGAGTTTCGAGACAATTTCGCTAAAGAGCATGGATTAGACCTTATTGTTCATGTCAATCCAGAAGGAAAAGAAATGGGTATGAATCCATTTATTCATGGTTCTTCGACCCATACAGATGTTATGAAAACTCAAGGACTGAAACAGGCACTTGACCTCTATGAATTTGATGTTGCATTCGGTGGAGCACGCAGAGATGAGGAGAAATCACGAGCTAAAGAGAGAATATTTTCATTTAGAAATGAAAGCCACCACTGGGATCCCAAAAGGCAGAGACCTGAACTTTGGAATCTGTACAACTCAAGGAAAAATAAGGGTGAGTCAATAAGGGTATTTCCGTTGTCGAACTGGACAGAATTGGACATATGGCAATACATTCACCTTGAAAACATTCCAATTGTTCCACTATATCTTTCTAAAGAAAGACCTGTTGTAGAAAGGGATGGTGTTTTGGTTTTAGTGGATGATGACAGAATACCTATGGAAGAAGGTGAGGAGCCAATGATGAAAATGGTCCGCTTTAGAACTCTAGGGTGTTACCCGCTAACTGGCGCTGTTGAATCAGAAGCAGATACACTACCCCAAATTATCCAAGAAATGTTACTAACAACCACTTCAGAAAGACAGGGTCGAGTGATTGATTTTGATAGTTCTGCATCGATGGAAAAGAAAAAGCAAGAGGGGTATTTCTGATGATACACTCTAGCGACTTAATCGCAACTGACATAGAGTCATATCTCGCAGCCCATGAAAAAAAGGAGCTGCTAAGATTCATAACATGTGGATCTGTTGACGATGGTAAATCTACGCTTATCGGAAGAATGTTGTATGAATCACACATGCTGTTTGATGATCATCTAGCCGCTCTTGAAGCGGATTCAAAAAAAGTTGGAACCCAAGAAGGAGAGATTGACTTTGCATTGTTGGTTGATGGCTTAGCAGCGGAGAGAGAGCAAGGAATAACAATCGATGTTGCTTACAGATTCTTCTCAACTGACAAGAGAAAATACATTGTCGCAGATACTCCTGGCCATGAAGAATATACTAGAAATATGGCAACAGGCGCTTCTACAGCAGATGTTGCAATAATCTTGGTCGATGCCAGCCAGGGAGTATTAACTCAAACACGCCGTCATTCTTTCATTGTCTCTATGGTAGGAGTCAAAAAAATAGTTCTAGCAATAAATAAGTTGGATTTGGTTGAATATTCTGAGGAAGTATACACCTCGATAGTCTCTGACTATACACAATTTGCAGATGAGGCTCTAAATATTGATGAAATTACAGCTATACCGATATCTGCATTGAAAGGAGACAACATAGTTGGGATTAGCAAAAATACACCATGGTACACAGGCCCTTCGGTTATGGAATACCTCGAGCTAGTTGAGGTTTCATCCGTATCACAATCTCGACAATTCAGACTTCCAGTCCAATGGGTAAATCGTCCCAATAGAGAGTTCAGAGGATTCGCCGGATTAATTGGCTCGGGGCATATTTCGCCAGGTGAACGAATCAGAGTCCTCCCAAGTGGAAAAGAATCAGTTGTTGAAAAAATTGTTACTTATGATGGAGATTTACAGATTGCTGGCGCAGGACGCTCAGTAACCTTGACCCTAGAGGATGAGATTGACATCTCAAGAGGTGATGTAATCACCAAAGCGGAAAATCCGTGTTCAATTGCGGACCAGTTCCAGACGCGAATTCTTTGGATGGATGATTCTGGTATGATGCCGGGCAGGGAATACTTGTTCAAGTCTAATACTCAATCAACCAACATGACTCTTGGGAAATTAAAGCATAGAATTGATGTTAACACATTGGAAAAACTTCCTGCAAAAATACTTGAGATGAACGAAATTGGTGTGTGTAACGTCTCTCTTTCCAGTAAAGTGGCATTTGATTCCTACGATGATGATCCAGTGATGGGTGGCTTCATTATAGTGGACAAGATTTCAAACAACACCGTTGGAATGGGATTAATCGATTTCGCTCTGAGACGAGCGGATAACATCCACTGGCAGGCAATGGATGTGACGAAGGAATCCAGATCTCTTCAGAAGAGTCAAAACCCAAAATTGATTTGGTTTACGGGACTATCAGGTTCAGGCAAATCATCTATTGCAAACATACTAGAAAAGAAACTACAATCCTCTGGTAAGCATACAATAACGCTTGATGGGGACAATATAAGGCACGGATTAAATCGTGACTTGGGCTTCACAAAAGAAGACAGAGTTGAGAATATACGCCGTGTTGGTGAAACTTCTAAGCTGATGTTGGAAGCAGGGTTAATTTGTATCGCATCATTCATTTCACCATTCACAAGCGAGAGACAGATGGTACGTAATTTGCTTGAAAAAGGAGAATTTATCGAAGTCTTCGTAGATACACCTTTAGAAATTTGCGAACAAAGGGATATCAAAGGGTTATACGCCAAGGCAAGAGCAGGTCAGTTGCCAAACTTCACAGGAATTTCAAGCCCATATGAAATCCCAGAATCTCCTGAGGTGCGTATTGACACGACAGCAATTACTGCTGAAGAAGCTGCAGATTTGATTATTGATTACATCAATAATTCTTGAATTCGACCTGCAACAACATCCCACTGAAGTGAGTCTCGTAATTTCACCATCTCATTTCGGCACGACTCTAATTCCTCATTAGATGTCATTGAGATACTAGCAACAATATCATCAACAGTCTTCCCGCGTAACTTTATAGCACCAACAATGTCTTCAAAGATAGGAATTGGTGTGACTGCTATCGGTACTCCAGATGCAACTCCCATTCGGACAGCCCCAGAAGCAGATTCCTTAGTATTCTGATAAGGAAATACGAGTAGGTCACACTGTGCAAGTGTAGAAATTGCTACATCATCGTCGAGAAAGTCAGTGACCAATCTAACTCTTCCTAATAGATTCTTTTTAGCAATTAAATCGTTGATTTTTTTCTCCATATTGCCACTACCTTCTCGTGTTGCACAAAGCAGTAGTAATTCATCCCAACCAGGTAGTCTCTCGAATGCTTCTACCAACTCGAGTTGCCCTTTGTGAGGTAAAAGGAATCCAAATGTCCCCAGCACTCTTCCTTCTGTAGGTAGTGGTTCTACATCTTTTGATGGCGGTGGATATATTCCATGAGGAATCATAACCACATTATCAGTGATTCCTAAATGTTTCAAATTTTCTACATCTGCATTTGAGTGTACCATTATTGTGGAACATGTTTTCAGTCCTTCAACGGCCTTCTCAATCCTTTTACTTGGGAAAATCAAAGATCTATCACGAGTGTTGTGCATTGTAATGAAGACTTTTACATCCATGTCTGCTAGTTTCAGCAATAGTGTGTTTAGGTAAGAGAATCTAAGCAATCCCGGTTGGTGTTGGATAACAACTCTTTCGATCCCTTTAGCCGCTATTTGAGCAATTATTCCTCCAAAAAAATCAGAATCTCTGGTCCAACATGGTATTGCTCCAGTGACCTCTCCCTCACCAGATTGGCAGAGCACAACAACATCTTCCATTTGCTCAACAAGAAATTTCGAGTATGTTGCAATTCCGCACCTGATACCCCAGGTGGTTATCCATGCAATCATACAAATCACTCCTCGAAATTGTAATTTCGGTATACATCTAGGATGGTCTTTACATCCTTTGATCGTGGTGAATATTTTTTCTTTCTCTCACGCAAAGAGAACCCTTCCATGTCTATTTTCACTCCTAATGATTTGAACGCATCTAGAGCCTCATCATTGGTGTATGGGTATCGCAAGAATGCCACATTGTCTGTGCCTGAGGATTTTGCATTCCTGAAACTCTCTAGAAACATCGAGAAACCCACAGGGTCATCGGGGAAGGATTGCAAAAATCGTGACAATGGGATCTCTGGGGCATTAATTCCAAGGCACATCTTTGCAGCATTAGCGGTCAAAAACTTCCTTCTATCCATTGAACGAATAGCATCCAAGTAATCTCCATGGATTACCAAGATTGGTTTTCCTATTGGGGTTCCGGGGTGTTGTTTGTGACAGATTAACCCGTAATTTTCGGGCCTTGTTCTGATTCCTTGCTTTTGCATGTGGTCACACAAGGCGTTTGATGCTACGCCACCGTGTGAAACAACCCAGACATCGATACTACTCGAATCGACCTCGCTAGGTCCTAGGGGCTGCATTTGTATCACAGCAAGTCAGCTAACTCGTCTTGGATAATTTGGACTGCTTCCAAAATCTCATCCTTGTGTCGAGCACCGGTGATTACCATTTTGCCAGATCCGAAAATTAGGCAGACAACCTTAGGATAGTCAAGTCGATAAATTAGGCCAGGGAATTGCTCTGGCTCGTATTCAACCTTGTCGAAAGGAAGGTGGAATGTTAGGTTGTTTAGATTCAACTTTCTTGGTTGACCCGCTTGAGGCTCACCGGTGAACTTGTCGTTACCGTCATAGTCTTCTGGGTAATGCAAAGCATATGTTGCAACCATGTTCTGAACTTCAATTTCTACATCCTTGAGATCCCATGTAGTGATTCCTGCAGAGCGCAGGTCGTTGATCATTCTTTCAATACCTGTGTGGATGTTATCCTCATCTTTACCACCAGTACATACTGCACGTCCAGAGCGGAACATTAGAATTGCTAATTTCGGGTCCGAGACACGGTAAACTACACCAGGGAATTGTTCTGGTTCGTACTCACAATTTAGTTGAATTGCGATGTCTGGAAGGTCTAATTCCTCTGCTACTCTTGTGCTAGCAACTACGTTAACAACTGTCAAACGGTCTTCATCGTTCATATTTGGGCCGATTATAAACCCCTATTTAAAGAAGAGTCAGTTTTCTAAGGGGTTCCACAATCCAGAAATTTCCTCTTCATCCACTCTCATTCCGGTGGACGCAAGCCTCGAAATCAAAGTCCTTCCACCAGCAAGTTCTATCGCTTCACTGGTAGTTTTTGGATCTCGAGTCAATGCAATCATACAACCACCACCGCCAGCTCCTGTGAGCTTTACACCTAGAGACGAGGGCGCAGCCGCAGTTACCAGATTTTCTAGCTCAGGGCTCGATACTCCAAGGTTCCTCAACAATAGATGATTTTCACTCATTGCTCTACCAACTCCCTCCATATCACCTTCTAACAAAGCGGTAATTCCTCGACGGGAGATTATCCCAATTGTTTCTATTTCAGTCATTCTTTCAGGTTGCTCTTCTAGAATCTTTGCTACCTTTGCAACTTGTTCAGAGGTTGGTGCGTGAAGGCCTGTGTTTCCTATAACCAACCATATGTC
>MDTC01263676.1_pt1 | contig 17534 bp, 13 predicted proteins | sample 811181 | NCBI WGS metagenome assembly MDTC01 (sample SAMN05326644, study PRJNA326480) | marine metagenome | isolation source: seawater | place: Pacific Ocean: North | collected 2011 | reverse complement strand
CGTGGTCAACGAGGGCAGCAAGCGCGCGGCCACGGCGTCGGAGGCCGCCTTGCGGGCGATCGTCGAGCTGGGCGTCGAGCGTCCGTGACCCGGGTGGGGCGCTCGGCGGCAGTGGGATACGGCGCGCGGCCTGACCTGGAGAAGCTGTGCACGACGTCCTGACCCGCCTCGGCCTCGAACCCGTCAACTCCGGCGCCTGGTCCGCCGACGGCGCGATGGCCACCACCGGCCCCGAGCTCGCGAGCATCAACCCGACCACGGGCAAGGTGCTGGCGAAGATCCGCATGGCCACCCGCGAGGACTACGAGTCCATCGTCGCCACCGCCCAAGACGCCTTCACCCGCTGGCGCATGCTGCCCGCCCCCAAGCGCGGCGAGATCGTCCGCCAGGTCGGCGAGGCCCTGCGCGCCCACAAGGACGACCTGGGCGCCCTGGTCGTGCTGGAGGTCGGAAAGATCCTGTCCGAGGGCCTCGGCGAGGTGCAGGAGAGCATCGACATCGCCGACTTCGCGGTCGGTCAGTCCCGCCAGCTCTACGGCCTGTCCATGCACAGCGAGCGCGCCGCCCACCGCATGTACGAGCAGTGGCAGCCGCTCGGCGTGGTCGGCATCATCACCGCGTTCAACTTCCCCAACGCAGTGTGGGCCTGGAACGCCATGATCGCGGCGATCGCGGGCGACACGATGATCTGGAAGCCCTCGCTCAAGGCGCCGCTGACCGCCATCGCCACCCACAAGATCTGCGACGAGGTCTTCCGCAAGCACGGCTTCGGCGGCGTCATCAACCTGATCATCGGCGAGGACAAGGTGGTCGGTGACGCGATGATCCGCGACCGCCGCCTGCCGCTGATCTCGGCGACCGGCTCGACCCGCATGGGCCGCCACGTGGGTGCGGTCGTCGCGAGCCGCCTGGGCCGCAGCCTGCTCGAGCTGGGCGGCAACAACGCCGTCATCGTCAACAAGGACGCCGACCTGGACCTCGCCCTGCGCGGCGTGGCCTTCGGCGCCTGCGGCACGGCCGGCCAGCGCTGCACCACCACCCGTCGCCTCTTCCTCCACGAGGACATCGCGGAGTCCTTCACCGCCCGCCTGAAGGCCGCGTTCGAGACGCTGCCCATCGGCGATCCCCTCGACGCCGGTACCCTCGTCGGGCCGCTCATCGACGCCGACGCGGTCGCCACCTACGAGCGCGCGGTGCAGACCATCCAGGACCAGGGCGGCGAGGTCCTGTGCGGCGGCAAGAAGGTCGACCGCGAGGGCTTCTTCGTGCGCCCCACCCTGGTCAAGGCGCCGATGGACCTGCCGATCGCCAAGGAGGAGACCTTCGCCCCCATCCTCTATGTCTTCACGTACAAGGACCTGGGCGAGGCGATCGCGGCGCAGAACGACGTCGATCAGGGGCTCTCGAGCGCCATCTTCACCGACAGCTTCCGCGCGGCGGAGACCTTCCTCTCCCCGGCCGGCAGCGACTGTGGCATCGCCAACGTCAACATCGGCACCAGCGGTGCGGAGATCGGCGGCGCGTTCGGCGGCGAGAAGGACACGGGCGGCGGCCGCGAGTCGGGCTCGGACTCGTGGAAGGCGTACATGCGCCGCCAGACCTGCACCCTGAACTGGGGCACGGATCTGCCGCTGGCCCAGGGCGTCACCTTCGACGTGTGATGGGTCGCCTCGGGGTGTGACGCGCCACGCTGCACCCCGTTGCCCCGGGCTCGCGCCGGATTACCTGCCGGCCCAACGAAGGAGAGCATCATGGGCATCCGCAGCACCATCGCGTCCGCCATCGGCGGAGACGCCATCGACAGCCGGGTCCGTCAGGTGGTGGAGGAGGTCCTCGCCACGAAGGGCTTCGCGCGCCCGGCCGATCTGCAGCAGCTGCGCGACAAGATCGCCGCTCTCGAGGGTCACGACCACGGCAGCGCCGCGGCGGCCGATCCCGAGGCCGGCCAGAAGATCGCCGCACTGGAGACCGAGGTCCAGAGCCTGCGCAAGAAGCTGACCATGGCGATGGGGGCCATCCAGGCCGCCACCGCCCAGCTCGCGGACACCCGCCGCACCGCGGACGAGGCCCGCTCGGACGCGCGTCAGGCCCTGGCCCGCGCCGAGTCCGCCCTCGCCACCGCCGAGTCCCTGTCCGACGGGGTCGAGGCGCTCGAGGACGCGGTCGGCAAGGACGAGGGCAAGGTCAACGTGAACACCGCCGGCGCCGAGGCGCTCGAGGGACTGCCCGGCATCGGCCCGTCCATGGCGGTCCGCATCATCGAGGATCGGGCGGAGAACGGCCCCTTCCGCGCAGTCAGCGACCTGTCCCGGGTGAAGGGGCTCGGGGCTGCGACCGTCAAGAAGCTGGCCGACAGCCTGACCGTGTGAGGCGCGTCGACCGAGCGGACGCGGGTGCTCACTCCTCGTCGTCGGCTACGTCGTCGACGTACGGTCCGTAGACCCCGAACACCGCCTCGGCGAGGCGATCGGGCTCGCCGCCGTCGAGCGGCACCTCCCACAGGGCGCGGGTGCGGTGGGGATCGCCCTGGCCGACGAGCCCGCCGACCAGGAGCAGGTTCTTGCTGCCCGGGTCGACGATGGCGTGGCTCTGGGCGTACTGCTCGAAGAAACGCAGGTAGAAGCCGAAGTCCCGGGTGGGGAACATGTCGCACACGTGGTGCTGCTGACCGTCGAGTCCGACCCGGTACCAGCGCATCAGGTTGCGCGCCGTGTCGACCCGGGCGGTGATGAGCCCGCTGCCGTCGGGCAGCCAGAAGAACGCGAGGCAGGGCTCGTCGCTGATGGGCCGAGACGTCCCGGACTGCACGTCCAGCACGGCGAGCGAGCGGTACGGGGTGCCATCGCCCCCCGTCGCGACGGCCCGGGCCACGCTGCGACCGTCCGGAGAGCGCAGCAGGGCCACGAGTCCGTCCAGCTGCTCCAGCGTGCGAGGCTCGGGAGCGTCCAGGCGGGACGCCACGACGGTCGCCCGGGTGCCGTGCTGCAGGACGTAGACCAGGTGGTCGTCGGCCCACACGGGCGCGCAGAAGTTCCCCGGCCGGCCCGGCAGGAGGATCCGCGGTCCCTTCGCATCCGACGAGAAGATCGACAGGCGGGTCTCGCCGGTGGCGGGGTCGCCGACAAAGGCGGCCAGGCGCTCGCCCACCCAGGTGAAGAACAGGGGCGAGCCCTCGGCCAGCAGCACCTCCGACCCCGCGTGGGACGCCCTGGCGACGGCCAGCTGGAGGCGGTCCCCGCCGGTCTGCACCTGCTGGGTGAGCAGGGCGAGGTGGTCCCCGTCGGGTGACCAGTACAGGTAGATCGGCAGCCGCCCCTCGAGGGTGCTGACCGCGGCCGACTGCATGCCGCCGACCTCGAGCACCAGCGCGTGGGCGAAGTGCTCGTCCGCGACGGCGAAGCAGGCCAGGTGTCGCCCGTCAGGAGACCAGCTGGGCCAGGAGTGGGCGGTCTGGCTGCCGCCGCCCCAGGTGCCCCACATCAGGCCGGGATCGCCGCCCGCGGTCTGGGGGTGGGACACTCCGTCGCCGTCCATCACGTGGATCTGGCGGTCGGGGGAGACGTAGGCGATCGGCGCCGTGCGCTCGTTGCTCATGCGGGCGGCCTCATCACCGGGCCCGCGCGAGGATGCCGTTGAGGATGGCATCGATGCCGGCGCGGGCCAGGTGCTCGGGGTCGGGGCGAATGCCGATGGCGGCCTCGCCGGCAAGACCGTCGATCATGGCCTTGAACAGCTGGGCGACGGCGTGGGGGTCGAGCTCGCGGAAGGTGCCCTCGGCCATGCCCTGGGCGAGGATGCGGGTGGTGGCGTCGACGAAGCGCTGGTGGGTGGCGTGGAGCTCCTCGCGGATCTCCTCGTCCCGGATGGCGGCTTCCGAGCACATCAGGAAGAAGCGTGGCGGGGTCTTCAGGCCGGCGAAGTAGTCGACGTACTGGCGGCCGAGGTCGAGCATCTTGACGCTGGCCGGGCGGGGGTCATGCTCGGCGTCTTCGAGAAAACGGTAGGTTGTCTCCTGCTCTTCGCGGACCAGCGCCAGGAAGAGATCCCGCTTGCTGCTGTAGTAGAAGTAGACCGCGCCCTTGGAGAGGCCGGCGCGCTTGGCGATGTCCTCCACCCGTGCGGCCAGGAAGCCGCGCTCGACGAAGACGGCGCGGGCAGCTCTCAGGATCTGCGCCCGGCGCTCCGACTCGGACTGGTGCTTGGTCATGTCCCCTCGGGCCCGATCGGTGGCGCGCGGACCGGCAACGTAGCACGAGGGTCCCCGTGCAGGTGACCACCAGCAGCCGGGCCACGCCCACCACCCTCGCCCGAGCGGCCCGGATCAGCCGGTTGCCGGGGTTTGAGCTGGTTCGCTACCCGGATCGCGACCCGGACGCGCCGGCGCTGCTGGTCGGACGGACCGGCCTGGCGCTCGCCCTCGGAGATCGCCGGTTCCGCTGGCATCCCGGCCTGCTGCACACGCGGCTCGAGGCGGGGGTCAACCACCCGCTGGTCCGCGCGATGGACCTGCAGCCCGGCGATCGCGTGCTCGACAGCTCCCTCGGACTGGGCACCGACGCGCACTTCCTCGGACGGCTCTGCGGCCAGCCGGTGACCGCCCTCGAGGCCGTGCCCGCCCTGGCCCTGATCACCGCCGAGGGCCTGCGCGGTGCGGGCGCCCCGGTCCGCGTCATCTGCGCGGAGGGCACCGCATTCCTGCGCGCGCTGCCGGATGGTGCCTTTGACATCGTGCAGGGAGATCCCATGTTTCCGCCGGGAACTGGCATCACCCACAGCCTCGAGGTGGTGCGCGCCATCGCCCGCCACGTGCCGCTGGGCTCGGAGTGGCTCGCCGAGGCCCGCCGGGTCGCCCGCAAGCGGGTCGTCATCCGTGACGTCGATCCTGGCGAGCTTCTCGAAGCCATGGGGTGTCCCGAGGTTCTCCGTGTCGGCCGGGGCAGACCTCGTTATGGCGTCTGGCGCTCCGGCTGACCCCTCGGAGCGGCTCTGATCTGTATTTCGAGGCTGCTCATGCTCTGGCTCTCCCTCGCCCTCGCCCCGGCTGCCCACGCGGTCGACGCCGATGCCGTCATGGCCGCCGTGTCCCGGGCCGACGCCGTCCGCGCCCACCGGGCCATGCCCGCGCCGACCATCGAGGCCGACGACTACCGCCGCACGGCTGACGGTCGCATCGTCACCGGCCTGAACCGGGTCCAGGGCAGCGGGGCCCGGCGCGCCTGGGGGATCGCCATCATCGACGCGCCCATCGAGGTCGTCTGGGCCGGGGTCAACGACTTCGCTTCCCACCCGGAGCTCACCCAGGTCGAGTATGCGGAGATCCAGTCCGGCTCCGCATGCAAGAGTGGCCGCAAGGTCTTCCAGTACCTGCCGGTCGGCGTGCCGATGATCTCGGACCGTTGGTGGGTCACCCTGCAGACGGCCACCGACGCGGTGCACCAGAAGAGCGGCGGCACCGTCCGGGAGCTGACGAGCGTCGCTGACGTGCGGCCGGAGGCGCTCACCACCCTGCGGGCCAAGGAGCTCGCCGCGGACGGCACGCCGGTCGCGTTCTCCAAGGGCGGCTGGTTCCTCACCCAGGTCGACGACACCCACACCCTCGCCGAGTTCACCGCGTGGACCGACCCCGGCGGCTACGTGCCCGCCAGCATCGCCACGTCGTTTGCGGCGGGCGGGGTCGAGGACAACCTCGAGGCCCTGCGCAAGCTGGTCGCGCAGGGGCCAAACTGCCCGATCGAGTAGGTTCGAGCGTCAGGATGCGGCGGTGCGACGCGCGGCGGGCGCCCGCAGCTCCCGGCGGCGGCTCGCCTCGCGCAGACAGTCCTGCAGCGCCCGGGGCGTAACCGGCTTGGACAGGTGATCGTCGGCGCCGGCGGCCTTGGAGCGCGCGCGGTCCTCCGGGAGCACGTTGGCCGAGAACGCCACCAGCAGCGGCGCGTCGTTCTCGGGGAGGTGGCGGCGCAAGGCGCGCAGGGCCTCGAAGCCGTCCATGACCGGCATCTGCAGGTCCATGAGCACCAGATCGAAGCGCTCGGACAGGCAGCGGCGCACGCCCTCCCGCCCGTTGCCGGCCACCGCGACGTGGGCTCCCTCCCGCTCCAGCAGCGCCCGGGCGACCTTCTGGTTCACCGGGTTGTCCTCGACGACGAGCACGTTCAGCGGGGCTCCGAGGGCCAGGTGCTCGTCGATGGTGCGCGGGGGCGGCAGGGCGGCGCGGGGAGTGCGGACCCGCATGCGGAAGGTCGAGCCGACGCCGACCTCGGACTGTACGGTCAGATCGCCCCCCATGAGTCGCGCGAGGCGGCGGCTGATGGTCAGGCCGAGCCCGGTGCCGCCGTGGCGGCGGGTCGTCGAGGCGTCCGCCTGCTCGAAGGCCTGGAACAGGCGTTCCTGCTGGTCTTCCGCGATGCCGGGTCCGGTGTCGACGATGTCGATCTGCAGGGCGTCGTCGTCCCAGGAGGCGCGCAGGGTGACCGTGCCTTGCTCGGTGAACTTGATCGCGTTGGTCAGCAGGTTCAGCACCACCTGGCGCACGCGTGTGGCGTCGCCGAGCACGTGGCGCGGCATCCGGGTCAGGTCCGTCTGCAGGGTCAGCCCGCGGTCCCGAGCCTCCTCCTCGACCACCCGGATGCAGTCGGTCAGGGTGCGGTGCGGATCGAACGGCACGGTCTCGACGGCGAAGCGCCCGCTCTCGATGCGCGACAGGTCGAGGATGTCGTTGATCACCGTCAACAGGGCGTCGGCGCTCTGGCGGATGGTCCAGACCCAGTCCGACTGCACCTTGTCGAGGTCGGTGCGGGACAGCAGGTGCGCCAGCCCGACGACCGCGTTCATCGGGGTGCGGATCTCGTGGCTCATGACCGCGAGGAAGTCCGACCGGGCGCGGGCGGCGCGCTCGGCGTCCTCCATGGCGGCGTGCAGGCGGGAGATGTCGGTGACCGAGAGCACCTCGCCGCTGTGGTTGCCGAGGGGGAGCTGGATGCGCGCGCGGCTGACCAGCACCGGGATCAGCGTGCCCTGACCGGTCCGCAGCCAAGCCGATCCCGACTCCTCGTCCTCGACCAGCACCTTGTCCAGGCGGTCTCCGGTGGGATCCCAGCCCAGCAGCTCGTTGGCCCGCGGGTTGGCGAAGTCGACCGTGCCGAAGTCGTCGACCAGGAAGAGCGCCTCGCGGATGGCGAGCGCCACGTCCCAGCCCACGATGGAGGGGCGCAGGCGCAGGGGCACGGTGCGCTCGAGGATGGCGGCCTCGGTGAGCGGCAGGAAGATGGTCGCGATGGTGGTGAGCACGTGGGTGTCGAGGCCGTTGGCCTGGGCGACGAACTCGGTCACCAGCGGCAGGAACGTGGCGACCGCGAGAAACACGCCGTAGGGAACCTGGCTGGCCCTGGATCCGCGTTCACCCCGGAAGATGGCCTGAAACGTCAGGATGGTGAGCAGGGCCGTGCTGCCCAGGAAGACCGCGGTGAGGATGAGCCCGGTGACGTGGGGCTCGCTCATGGCCGCGCGCCAGGCGCCGTCGGGTCCGCGCTCGGCGGGAATGGGCGGCAGCACACCGGAGAGGAAGAGCGCCGCGAGGACGCCGATGCCTGCGATGACCGAGACGCACAGGGCGGGCGGGCGGCGCCGGGTGGGGTTGGCCCAGACCCAGGTCGAGGCGAGGCGGGCGCCGAAGAGCAGTACGACCACGCCCTGCTGGACGAGGAGCAGGGGCTCGGCGGTGTCGGCGTCGGGCAGCGCGCGCAGGGAGGAGTGCAGGGCGAAGTAGACCGTCGCGATGACGTTCAGCGCGCCCACGACGATGAAGATCCGCCGGCCGTGCGCGCGGACGAAGAGCCAGGCCGCCGTGCCGATGGTGGCGAGCAGCGCGAAGGCTTCCAGGATCTGGAGGGCGAAGGTGGTCATGTGCCCCTGGGCGTGGCCGTCGACCCGTGGAGGATCGGATGGCGCGCGCCGGGGCTTGATGGGCCTAGGCGGGTGGCAGGTGCCGGGCGAGGGTGGGGTGCAGCTGCGGGGTCACGACCCGGGCGTCGGAGATGGCCTGGATCACGTTGTCCGGCACCAAGTCGAGGTGCTGGAGCAGCCACCAGACCGCGCCCGCGCCCTCGGCGAGGTGGGTGTGAAGGGCGTGCTCGTCGAGCTCGACCTCGTCGCCCAGGTGGCCGGCGATCGGGGCGGGCATGGCGAGCGGCAGGCCTTCCCCGAGGGTCCAGACCAGCACCGGCAGCCGCGCGAGGCGATCGTCCTGGCCGGGCAGGGAGAGGAGCGACAGGATCCGCGCCGCACGGCCGCCCCGGGTCGCATCCAGCGGCACGGTCGCGTCTGGGAGCGCCGCGGGGCCCGAGCCGCTGAACACGTGCACGACCGGGCCGTTCGGGGAGTCCTCGAGGACCAGGAAGCCGTCCGGCGGGCCCTGATGCAGGCCCATGAAGTCTACCGGCGGCGCCTCGCCGCGCCATACCCGCAGGGCACGCCGGGAGAAGGCTGCCTCGGGGATCTGCTCCAGCAGGGCCGCGGCGAGGGAGCCGTCGGAGTCGGAGAGCAGCTGGCGAACGATCCGCTTCGGAGGCGCCATCCCGCGGAGCACCCCCGCATTGCCGCCGAGCAGCGGCTGCACGGCATCGAGGTCCGCGGCGTGCAGCGGCCAGGCCCGGCGCGGGCAGATCAGCCGCAGGGCGAGCAGGGGCTCGCCGCGCTCGTCGTGCATGGAGAGGTAGGCGACGTCCTGTTCGCTGCGCTCGGCCTTGCGGACGGACAGTCCAGCCGTGTGGACCCGAGCCAGGTCGAGCTCGTGGTGGTGTCCGACCTTGTCGTCATCGGAGGTCAGGCGACCGTCCTGCAGGCGCAGCAGGATCGGGCGGTCGCCACGAATTCGGAAGATGATCCCGTGCAGAAGCAGGCCGGCGGCGACGGGGACGGGCAGCCAGAACCACCAGCCGAGCCAGCCCAGCACCGCACTCCCGATCAGACCCATCCCGCCGAGCGCGACAAAGGAGAAGGGGCGCAGGACGGCGTCCAGACGCTCCGGACGGCCCTTGACCTGGATCCCCTTGCCGTCGCCAGGAATCAATTCACCCATTCGTCGGGGTTGTTCCCGCCCTTTTGCCGTCCGCCCGTGTAGACCTTGAACTTGAGGTCCCGCTCAATGTCCTTGCCCGCGCGCTTGAAGCGGCGCCGGGAGCGGCCGGGTCCGATGAGGAACCACCAGGCGACGATGCCGAGGAAGCCGCCGTACTCCTGGAAGCTGCCGACGCCGGGCTGGGCCAGGAAGGTGAGCGTGATGATGCCGAGGTCGATCCACAGGAGCCAGCTGGCCTTGAGCGGCAGCACGAAGAACATGTTGATCGTGCGGTCGGGATTGGCCAGGGCGAACAGGGCGATGATCGCGAAGATGATCGGCGACAGGCCCATGCCCGGGCTGACGAGCCAGCCGATGGCGACCGGCCAGCCTGCGGAGAACACGAGCCAGGTGATGCCGGCCCACGCCCACCCGGCGGCGGCGCAGCCCACGACCAGGGCCACGAAGATCTGGACGAGCTGGACCCGGGTGAAGCGGTCCACCACGAAGGGCAGGAAGAAGTAGAGCATCAGCAGGTTGAGCAGCACGTTGAACGGCTGCAGGCCCTGCACCAGGAACTGGGTCGCGGGCTGCCAGATGTCCCCGGGCTCGAGGCCGCCGAACGGCTGCATCGCGAGACCGGTCGTGATCTGCTCCTCGAGGCGCGGCGTCAGGAGCGGTCCGTCCGTGCCGGGCTGCAGTCCGATGCTGGGTGACCAGGCGAGCCACCGGTACAGCGGCAGACCCATGAAGTTCACCAGGATCAGCTCCAGGACGTACACACCCAGGAGCGCGATCAGCGTGTTGCGCAGCCAGGGGAGGAGCGGGGGGAGCGCGAACTGGATGCCCGGGGGGCCGCGTCTGGAGGAACCCATGTGGAGCGCGGTAACGGAGGGCGACGTCCACCACAAGCCCCACCTGACGGAGGCGTGTCACCGGTCGTAGTTGCGGTGGTGGCCCAGTCTCTCGTATGTAATCGGGCGAGTCATCACCCTCGGGAGTGCCACCCTTGGCCGTCAGCTATCGCTTCGACATCGTCGATGGACCGCGCAGTGGCGAGAAGATCGCGCTGAAGCCGGGCGAGCGGACGGTCATCGGGCGGTCCAAGCAGGGCATCGATCTGCTGGACCCGAGGGTGAGCACGCGCCACGCGGAGCTGTCCTGGGACCAGGGGCGGCTGTGGGTCCAGGACCTGAACTCGGCCATGGGAACGATGGTGGACGGGGTCGCGATCGGTCCCGACCCGGTGCCCCTGTCGGACGGCCACCGCCTGCTGGTCGGCGACTCGGTCCTGCTCTACATCGAGGAGCGCCGACTGCTGCCCCAGTGGGTCTACTGGGTCGCGCTGGTCGTGCTCGTCGCGTCGGCTCCGGTCTTCATCCTGCGCATGGTCGAGATCAAGACGCCGTGGTCGAAGATCCACCCGGTCGTGGACGCCGGCACCGCGGTCAATGGCCACGACGGGCCGCTGCACCCGCAGGGCTACACCAACCTCGTGCCCGCCGACCGGTGCTTCCTTCGCGAGACCCTGCCGCTGGGCGCGGGATCGTACGTCAGCCGGGTGACCGACCAGGACGGGGATCAAGTCTCCGAGCTGTGGATGAGTGGACGCGACTGGGAGCGGATCTACACCTTCGCCCCCAACGGATCGTGGGAGCTGCTGGGGGATCTCCCCGGGGGCTGCACCTTCACTCCGGGCGCTGGAAATCGGCCGCTCACCTGTGATATCCGCCAGTATCGCTTCGAGGCCGGCATCCCGTTCTCGCCGTCCGCCGGTCGCTGCGCCCGCGGCTCGAACAAGGGCCACTGGGAGCTCGCCGATCGCCGCAACCGCTACGGTGGCACCCTCGATGGCGTCTTCGTCTGGCTGCCCAACCGGGAGGAGACCGGACCCGCCGGCGCGCCCCGGCCCTACGCGGTCGGCGTCAAGGACATGGACAACCTCGCCGGCTGGCTCTACGAGCGCGGCATCGACGAGCCTGTGCACTTCGTCGTGTGCGAGGAGATGTTCAAGGGCATGAGCGCCCAGGTGCTCACCCAGTCCGGCCGCATCGAGCTGCTCAAGCCCGGGTGCGGCTACTCGCTCGAGCTGCAGGGCAACCGCACCGACGAGGGCCTCACCGCCGGCGAGCTGCCGGTCGCCGTCGCCTTCACCGACACCGGTCGCCGGATCCTCGGCGAGCAGATCTCGGTCTTCCTCGGCGGCAGCGAGCTGTCCCACTTCCAGTCCTACCAGCAGCAGGAGTGGTCCCAGCTCGCCAGCAGCACGCCTGCCCTGCGGACCGCCGACTTCCTGGTCGTGCCGCCGCCCTCGGTCGTGCGCCGCACCCAGCTCCCCCGCGAGGATCCGGACCTCAGGCTCGAGCCCCAGGTCCGCCTGTACGGGCAGACCGTGCCGGGCCTGCTCCGCGCGGCCACCTGGGTGTGGACCAAGCCGTCCACCGTGCTGCGAACCCCCTGCGGCGAGATCGTGCAGATCGACGCCCGCGACGTGATCTGCCCCCGGCCGTGCCTGTCGGGCTCGACGTTCATGTCCATCAACGTGCCGAACCACGGCGGCAAGTTCAACGTGCCCTACAAGGACGTCCGCAACCAGCGGTTCACGACGCCGGACGGCAAGGTGGAGATCTCGGTCAGCGTGTGGGTGCCCGGAGACCTGGTGACCCAGGCCATCGCCGCGTCCGTGGCCGCGCGCGACACCCAGGCCTGCCAGCAGAACACCGGCCCGACCACGCCGCCCATCCTACGGCTGAACGGCGGGAACTGACGGCCTTCGAGCCGTGACCTCCCCTACAGCCGGCGCCACACCCCGACCGCGCGGCCGACGACGGTCACGTCGTCCTGGGCCTCGTGCACGTAGATCGGGTCCATGTCCTTGTTGGCCGGCTGCAGGCGGATGCGGCCCTTCTCGCGAAAGAAGAACTTGCACGTGGCCTCTCCGTCGACCAGCACCACGGCGACCTCGCCGTTGCGGACCGACTCGGTGCGCTGCACGAACAGGGTGTCCCCGTCGTGGATGCCCTCTTCGATCATCGAGTCGCCGTGGATGGTGAGGGCGATGACCTCCCCCGAGCGCGGCAGCATGGAGCTGTCGACTCGCAGGGTGGCGGTGTAGTCCTCCACCGCGGCGTGCAGGGGGCCGGCGGCGACGCGGCCGACCAGCGGGACGCCGACGATGCCGTCGTGGCTGACCCGATCCTGGGCCTTGTGGGTGAGCCGGGTGGACCGGGACGCCCCGCGACCGCCCACCCGCTCGATGTAGCCCTTGCGCTCCAGCGCCCGGAGGTGGTCCGACACGCCATTCGTGGACCCGATGTCCAGGGCACGACCGATCTCCCGGTAGCTGGGGAAGACGCCGGTCTGGTCGACCGTGGCGATCAGGAAGTCCAGGATCTCACGCTGCCTCGGAGACAGATCGTCCATCACCCATCCTCTGCACGAATGTTCTGCTGTACGGGTGTGCAGTATTGCCCCGTGCTGCAACCGTCAAGCCGTGGACGAGCGCACCGAACAGGCCCACAATGGTCATCGCCTGTCATGGCTCGTCCGTGGCGGCACCCGGCGCGGTTAGCGCTGTCTGGTAGGACCGAGGCCCGGCCCAACGCATGAACGACTCGCTCGAAGACATCCGCAGCTACGTAGGCGCGCTCGTCACCCGTGAGCGCTTCCTGCTGATCCTCCGGGTGCTCGTGCAGCTCCTGGGACTCGGGGTCGGACTGCTCCTGCTGGCGCTCGTCGCGGCCATCTGGCGCTGGGACCTGGGCGCGTCGGCGCTGGTCCTGGTCATCGTGGCCGGTGTGGGGCTGTGGGCTGGCGTGTTCGCGCCGCTGCTCGTTGGCTGGCGCCGCTCCGGGGACACCCTGCGTCAGGCCCGGCTCGCGGAGGGCCTGCGCCCCGAGCTGGAGGGGCGCCTGCTCACCACGGTGGAGCGCCTCGACGGACCTCAGGGCGCGGAGAGCCCCGCCATCCTCGGCCTCATCGCCAAGCGCGCCCGGGAGCGACTGGCCGGGCTGCACCCCGCACGGATCCACCGCTCCTGGCCCGTCGGTGCGCTGGGCGGCGGCGTGATCGCGGCGATGGTCGTCACCCTGGTCACGACCCTGTTCGTCCCGGGCGGCATCATGGGGGCGGTGTCCTTCTGGATGGGCGAGGAGTCCGCCGTCGCCGAGACCGCCGGCGCGATGAAGGGCTCGACCGACACTGCCCGGGTCGGCGACCTCGTGCTCGAGTACGTCTACCCGACGTATACGGGCCTCGAACCTCTGGAAGTCGCCAACTCCACCGGTGAGGCCCACGGTCCGCCGGGCACCCAGGTGCGGATCCGTGCCCGCAGCGCCGAGCCCATCGACGGGGGCGCGGTCTTTGCGTACGGCGAGTCCCAGCCCGACAGCTCCGTGGAGGACCGCATCGTCCGCGGCTCGTTCACCATCGGGGAGAAGGAAGGCACCTGGCACCTGGAGCTGCTGCAGGGCGAGAGCACCCGGATCAGCCGCGAGTTCGAGATCACCCCCGAGCCCGACCTGCCTCCCGAGGTGCTGGTCCAGTCGGCTCCGAAGATCGAGGTCGCGGTGGACGCACCCCTGGACCTGCCCTGGCAGGCCCGCGACGACTACGGCATCACCCGGGTCGCCCTGTTCCTCGACGGCAACGAGGCCGTCCAGCTCAAGGCCTTCACCGACCGCACCCCCGAGTCGTCGGGCATCGTGAGCTTCACCCCGCGCGACCTGGGCATGTCCCCGGGCATGACCGTGAAGCTGCAGGTCGGCGCCTTCGACAACAACGGCTGGTCCGGCTCCCGGCTCGGCCGCAACGAGCCGCCGATCCTGGTCGAGGTCAAGCGCGCCGAGGAGCTCGAGAGCCTGTCCGTGGTCGAGCGCAAGAAGCTCCGCGATCAGCTCGTGGACCTGCTCGCCGGGCAGCTCATGGACCCGTGGCCCCCCGCCGGCACCAGCGCGTCGGTGGCCCGCTCCGGCGAGCGCTTCGCCGGCCTGTACGAGCCTCTCGAGGCCTTCGTCGACTCGACCCCCGCCATCTTCCGCGACCGTCAGGTGCGGCGGATGCTGGCGCGGGTGGAACGGTCCGGGCAGGACTTCGTGACCTGGACCCAGATCAACTTCGATCCGCGCGTCGCCACCGACGTCGGGGGCTCGGAGCTCCTGGTCGCCGCCGGTGAGCTCCGCGGGCTCGCGATCGAGGAGAACGAGCACATGATCGTGTGGCTCGACCGCTTCATCCAGATGTTCGCCCTCGGGCGCGCGCTGGAGGAGTCGGAGACCCTGGCCAAGCTGGGCGAGCGGCTGGAGCGGGAGCTGGCCCGGGGCGCGAGCGACGCCGAGATCGCGTCGGCGCTGGAGCGGGTGGAGCACACCCTGGGCGAGCTGGAAGGCGCCATCGAGGCGATGGACGAGGACAGCACCAAGCAGATGATCGCGCGCCGGGCGAAGGAGATCGGCCTGATGCGCGAGACGGTCGCCGAGGCCCAGCAGCGCGGCGACACCGAAGAGGCCCAGCGCATGGCCAAGCGCATGGCCGAGCAGATGAAGGAGCTCAACGAGGACCTCCAGTACCGCCTGCGCCGGCTCGAGGAGGAGGAGAGCGAGCTCGAGCAGAAGATGAAGGCCCTGCACGAGGAGCTGTCCCGCCTGGAGCGCGAGCAGCGGCAGCTCCAGCAGGAGGTCAAGCAGGTGCGCGAGAGCGGCGACGCCCAGGGTAGCGCCGAGGCCGAGCGCATGTGGGCCCAGGTGGAGCAGCTGGCCGAGGAGGCCGGCGACCGCGGCGACCGCCTGGCCGAGGGCCTCGAGAACAACGGCGGCCTGTTCATGTTCCAGCAGCGGGTCGAGGCGGCCAACTCCGCGACCCATCGCCTGTCGGAGTCGGCGTCCGCCCGGGATCTTCGCAAGGCGCGCCGCGACGTGAACGAGGCGATGGACCACTGGATGAGGGCCCAGGCTGGCGTGCCCGAGGCCAGCCGCCGCCAGATCACCAAGCGCCTGGAGCAGGCCCAGCGGCTGCTCGACCAGCTGGACCGCGATGCCTCCTCGGTCGATCCGCGGACCGCGGCCCAGGCTCGGGCCCTGGAGGCCCGACAGGCCGAGCTGGACGAGGCGCTCGACGCGGCCCAGGCCCAGGCCCAGGAGGTCGTCGCTCAGATGCCCATCGAGCCTCGCGGCATGGAGGAGGCGCTTCAGGAGGCGGGCGAGTCCATGGGCCAGGCCAGCCAGGACCTGGAAGCCGGCCGTCCGATGCCCGCGGAGGGGGCCCAGGGGCAGGCTGCCGAGCGGATCAAGGAGGCCCGCGAGGCGCTCGAGGAGGCCGCCCAGCAGATGTCGAGCTCCGGCGAGGGCGCCCGGTCGGGCGGTCAGGGCCAGGGCGACGGCAGCGACGAGAAGGGCGACAAGGTCGACCCCGGCAACGAGGAGGAGCTGGACCTCGACAGCACGCCCCAGCTCTCCCGCGGGCCGCTGACCCTGGAAGGGGAGTTCGACCTCGACGCCTTCCAGCGCGACGTGCTGCGGGGAGCCGGCGGCGACGTGCCCGAAGCCTACCGCGCCATGAAGAAGCGCTACTACGAGGAGCTGATGACCCAATGAGGTACGGCATCCTGCTGCTCGCACTGCTCCCCGCCCGAGCACTCGCGTCCACGGGCGACGTGCTGGACTGCCTGAACGCGGTCGACGTGCCCTGCGCCCAGGCGGCGCTGGCGCGGATGGACCTCGAGCGGTCCAAGGACCCCGACCTCCTCTACGCCGCGGCGCGGACGGCCTTCTTCGCCGGCGAGTACGAGACCGCCTACCTGCGGATCGCCCGCGCGGTGGAGCTGGGCTTCGAGGATCGCTGGGACGAGGCCAGCCTCTACGAGCGCACCTGGAAGGTGCACGCGGGCTTTGTCGAGGTCGTGCGCGAAGACCGCTACGTCGTCCGCTACCGTCCCGGACTGGACGCGGTCATGCTCGAGGAGGTCTTCGACGTGATGCGCCGCTCCGAGGAGCACATCGCGCCGATCCTGGGCGGGCGGCCTCCCGGTCGGGTCACGGTCGAGATCTTCCCCAGCGGCCAGACCTTCACCGAGGCGTCCTCGCTCACCGAGAAGGACGTCAAGACCACCGGTGTCGTCGCCCTGTCCAAGTGGTCGCGCCTGCTGCTGACGAGCCCCCGCGCCCTGGGCCGCGGCTACGACTGGCAGGACACGGTCGCCCACGAGTACGTGCACCAGGTCGTCTCCCACCGCACCCACGAGCGTACGCCGGTCTGGCTGCAGGAAGCCCTGGCGAAGTACCTGGACAATCGCTGGGAGGACGGCAAGGACCGCTTCGCCCTCGATCCCCGCTCGGAGGCCCTGCTCGCCCGCGCCATCAAGGACGAGCAGCTGGTGCCCTTCGAGATGATGCACCCCTCGCTGGCCAAGCTGCCGTCGGCGGACATGGCGGCGCTGGCCTACGCCCAGCTGGCGAGCCTGATGCAGTTCTGCGTCGAGACCAAGGGCGAGGGCATGATCGCCAAGGTGCTGGCCCGGGTCGACAACATGGAGGACCCGCGGAGCGCCCTCGCGGTGGAGGCCGGGTTCGGCAGCTTCGGAGACCTCGAGGCGGCCTGGAAGGAGTGGGTGAAGCGCCAGGGCCTGCGGGACCGCGACGTCGCCGAGAGCACGCCCACGGTGGATGCGGCGGACGACGTCGCGGCGGACCCGGTCATGTCCCAGCGCAAGGACCTCGCCCGCTTCATCCGGCTCGGCGAGCTCTTGCTGGAGCGCGATCACGCCGAGGCGGCCCTCATCGAGTTTGCCAAGGCAGACGCCGAGGATGGCAAGACGTCCCCCCTGCTCCAGACCCGGATCGGCCAGGCCCACCTGAAGCTCGGCGACCTGGTCTCGGCCCGGGCCCAGCTGGAGAAGACCCTGGAGCTGTACCCGGACTTCACGCTGGCGTGGAAGGTGCTGGGCGACCTGGAGGCGACGTCGGGCCGGCCGGCGAAGGCCCGCGAGGCGTACGCCAACGTGGTCGCCTACGACCCCTTCGACGCGGACGTGCACGCGCTGCTGGTGCCGCTGTACAAGCAGGCGGGCGACGAGCGCCGCGCGGCGAGGCACCAGGAGCAGCTGTTGATCTTGCGGCGGGGCGGGCAGGGGTAGCGTCCGCGATCCGCTCACGGGCAGTTGCGTTGCTGTCAGCGAGGGAGTGGCTGCCAGCGAGGGAGTGGCGGGGCTGTGATCCGCTCGCGGGGAGTCGCGTTGCTGCCAGCGAGGGAGTGGCGGGGCGGTCTCGAGTCTCCAGTCTCCAGTCTCCAGTCCCAGAGCGCCCGCCACCAGACAACACCAATGTGCGCGCGATGATCGGTGGTGGTGCGCGCGACGGAGCTGGCGGTTGGGTCGAATCCCAGCGGCGCTTCGAAGCGCAACCACTACGCTCGGCGCTCCGCTCCCCAACCGGCCGAAGCTGGAGACTGGAGACTGGAGACCGAGCCTCCCACTCCCCTGTCCGCG
>MDTC01219511.1_pt1 | contig 17537 bp, 23 predicted proteins | sample 811181 | NCBI WGS metagenome assembly MDTC01 (sample SAMN05326644, study PRJNA326480) | marine metagenome | isolation source: seawater | place: Pacific Ocean: North | collected 2011 | reverse complement strand
TTCCGAAGTCATGTTTAAGACATCATTATTAAGGACCTTGCGCTTATACCATTCTACATTTTCCACAGTGACTCGCAATCCCAATTCCTGCACGATGGTTGCTACTAACGAATCTACGCCATCAAAAAGGGTGTAATCAATCCAAACGGCGGCTGTTCTTCCAGTGGTGCCTTGAAGTTCATAAACTTGGAAAATTTTATTATTATCGGTAGTAGTATCAGGATTAAATACTGAAATGGAGGGTGGTCCGACCGTAGAAGTATCCCAAGAGGTGGTTCCAAAAATTACTAATCCGTCTAAATAAGGGCTCATGTTTCGGGGTAAATAAATGGCTCCTGTAGCATTGGTCGCTAAACCACCAAACTGGTCGGTTTGGTCTAAATAAGCAATTTGATTGGCTGGTTGTTCATTAAAAGCCGAATTGCAACTCAAAACCGTGGCTCCGTTAGAGGCTCCATTCAATCCAAAAGTGAAAACCCATTGGTCACGGTCTACATCCCAACCTGCAGAAAGAGGGTATCTGGAGGTTTTACTGCCTGTGTTTTCTTCAATAGCATCGTTAATACTGGGTCCTACAGAAATAATGTTTAGTCCTGCCTTTAGTGGTTCAGCCGCCCATGGACCCACATAAAAATTATTGGGAGGATTCACCTCTACGCCCATGGTAATAGTGCCGAAATCATACATGAAAATGGTGGGTCCATTACCGAAACCTGCTCCTCCGAATCCTAAAAATCCATAAGCAATATTGGCTGGTTGTCCTGTGAAAGCCGGTTCATTGGATAGCCCATAGTCCAAAAAATTGGGTGCCAAATAGGGTGTGAGGAATGAAAGAGGGTTCTGTGCGATTTGAACGGCATTTACGGTGGGGTCTTTTTCTAAAGTTTGAAGTAGGGTTTTATCTTGCCATGCCAACAATGGTCCTGCGCCGGTAACGGGGTCAATATTTGATTGACTTTCCCACTCCGTCAGGTTCTTGGCTACGGCTTCTTCGTCAGTAGTGTAAGTGCGTTGTTGAATGGCTTTTCCAACCCATCTTTGAGGTAATTCAAAACCTGTAGCGGTGGGGAACGATGAACCTGCTACGGCAAAGGGCCAAAGTCCAAAATGTCTGCTGCCCATAAAATTAACGCTATTAAAAACGGCTTTCCAGTTAGCCGCATAAATTTCAGCATAAGTTTTTCCTCCGTGGTCTACTCCTTCAATTCCAACCATAATTTGATTAGATAATGGGTCTTGAGTAGGAGATACATTGAATGTGGGGGTCATAGTGACCGCACTGGTGTTCTCAAAATCGTAAGCGGCCACATCTTGCGGAATAGCCCAATTAACTATGGAGGGGAATTGTGCAACATTGACCATCGGATTGGGATATGCCGTAGAGCCTTGCCAATCCCATTGCATCAAGTAAGCCGTGGTAAATTGAATGCCCAATGCTCCATCAGAATAAACTGCATCTCCGCAAGCCCAAACGGTATTGGTTTCCAATCCTAACGGTTCAGAGCCCGTGTTCAAACAAACAACATCATAAATTCTTTGAATGATATATCCATTTCCTAAAGATTGTAAATCTACGGGAGCCCAAGCACCTGCAGTAAGGCTCTGGGTGGTGGGGTATGATTGTATATCTCTGGTTTCGTTGGGATAGGAATTGGGGTTGGTTAATCCTGCTCCTGCTTTTCCAGTAGCATCAAAAGAAACTTGAATGCTTTGAGCAGCGTTAAAAAGTAATGACCATTTTTGAGAGGCTTCCAGTCCGCCCATCGTGGGGCTAACAACTAAGGCAGGTTCAACTTGGTCAAAGACTAAAACTGCCATATAGCCACAGTATCCAATTTTTCCAAATGTTCCTGCGGCGGTGGAATTAATTCTTTGATGCCCTCCAATAGCAATAGTAAATGCTGCCTTAGACAAGCCCTTAACTACATCACAAGCATAAATTCCGGGTGTGGAATCATCGGCAGGAGCCACTCCGAATCCTCCATTGCCTGTGGCATCAATTTCTATGGGCATACGACAAACATAGGTGTAATACAAATTGGATTGGTCAAAAGGTTGTGTTCTAATCGCTCCTGTAGAAGTATCTAATCCGGGGTTAATGTAATAATTGGGGCTATTGGTTCCAATGGCTGGGTCGCCTTCAATCATGGTTTGATTGTTGGCTCGGATAATGGTGACGAAACCATCGTAGTTCAAACCAAGCCCTGCGGAAGCAAAATCGGCTTTATAACTACCAGTGATGATATAGCAATCCTTGGCGTAAGTGCAACTGCGAATAATAATATCAAAATCTGCGCTGTCTGAAGCAGGGAGATTAATTCCATCTAAGCGGTCTTCTCCCATAATGACTCCTAAGTTAGCCGAACCCACAGTAATAACTGCGGCCCAGTCCTCAATCAGAGGTCTTCCTTGTGAATCTAAATCGTATGCTAATCCCATTTTTAATCACCTCACGGTGGAACTGGTGTGTTCACCCAAGTTAGGCTGGTGGCGATAGGAAAATTTTCCGTAGCCTCTACAATGGCGTTGCTAATGAGATAAACAATATCCCAATCAGTGCCGGGTGGAATTTCAATTTGCCAACCATCGGGAGCCATAGGTCGGTAATTATAAGTCAATGGATAGGGTGCGGCTGTGCCAGATAATCCCACGCCGGGTCTACCGTCTGGGTCTAAGAAGAAACTGGTGGTTTCTACCACGAAATTCAAAAAACCTCCGGGTTTCCAGTTGTTGCCCACCCCATAAATTCCGGGTGTGGAACCGAAATATTTCAAAACAATAAATTCATCGGCTTTGGTTCGGAGTCGGTTGCGGATAGTAGCCGAGCCAATTTTAGAATAAAACACTGACTGAGGGCTATTTTCCAAAAGTTCAGCATCTTTGGGTGGTAGATTGCCAAGGTCACCTACTTCCCATTGAAAACCTTGCCTTCGGATTGCCATATTACTAATTTAGTAGTGTTGCTATTTGAATCTTGTTGTGAATTATTCCTTTTTGCCTCGGTATCGCTTGCGTTTTTGACGGAATTGTGTGGGTGTTCCCAAAATACCTTGTTCTTTTTGTTGTTGGGTCTTTTGTTTATCAACAGCCTTTTGGACATCTTGATTATCTTTGGGGGTAATCTGATTAGTCCATGCGGGTGTTGTTTGGGATTCCATCGGGATTAGGTTAGGTAATTCGGATGGAATCTGAAATCCGGGCAAATGGGGGCTACGATAACGAAGCAGATTTTGTTGCTTCTCTTTGCTCTCTTGCAGAAGTTCTTCTACGCTCAAGACTCGCCCCATCAATAAACGACTCCTGCTTCTTTAAGATATAGTCCTGCCATGACTCCTCCAGCAACTATACCCGCAGGTCCCAGAACAATTCCTACAAGATTGGATTCTCCTCTATAAATGTAGGGTGCGGAGTGGATAGTTTCTGCAACACCCACTGCCATCATAGCCAAAGCCACCGTATAACCAACTTTATGGATTAATTTCTTTTCTGTTTCAAAATATATTTTTGGATAATTCTTCATTTTTATTCACCTTTCCATTCAATTCCCGAAAATAATTCTACAGGGTCAATGCCTGATGCTGTTAAAACTTCAGGGTCTTCCAATCCATCAAATACTGCAGCGACTTCTGCCGCTCCTTTTACAATAATTGGGTTGGAAACATTGCTTCCCCAACGAGCAAACTGTAGGGCTTTACGAAAACCAAATTGATTAAACAGATTACTCCAAACCTTACTGCGGGAATTGGAACCAGAATTTTTGATGAAAAAGTTGAGTATCTTCATCATTACCTCTATGGTAGGAGATGAAGGAGATTCAGCACGGAACATTTCCGCACCCATTTTTTCTTGGCAACGGTCTAAAAGTGTTTCAAATGCCATAGCATAATTATCTACTAAAGATATGAGGTCCTCTCGGGACATATCCGAGTAGTCAGAATCCATAAACTCACCAATTTTGGGGTATCTCGTCCATTGCGTCCAATTGCTTGGCCCTCATCTTAATAAATTTCTTTACCTTTGCTTTATGAGATTTCTTGGCTCTACCCCATGATTGGACAGCGTTTTTCAAATCTTGCTTGTTGCGGATTGGAAAACTGCCATCTTCCATAGCGTGTCCCTTCTTTGCCAAGCGTTCTCTTTGCTTTTCAGTGAATTCGGCTGCAGATACTTCGGCTACTGCTTCTCCTGCGGAGGAAATGGCCTTCTCTACATCTTCCTTAATTTGTTTTTTGGCTGCATCAGTATCTTTGGAACCTTTCATTTGGAAGGCTCTAATGCCTCCGTAAATCATGGCTCCTCCTACTACGGTCATACCAATGGTGTTCCAATAAGAAACTGTGCGGAATGTGTTGTAGGAACGGACTAACAAGAGTCCACCTGCGGAAATACCAATTACACCTGCTACGATGTATGCGTTCAAGTTAATGTCTGCCATAGCAATTATTTGGCGTTGCTGCTATTTAAGTTTGTTGAGAATCAAGAATTAAAGAATCCAATGATGGCTCCAATCCCTGCACCAACTAAGATAGGAACTGTTTTAGATGTGGTGGGTGCAATGTCGCAAGATTCTCCGCTTTTGGCTAATCCAATAACTCCGCATCCGATTCTCTTTCCTGCGTTGCCTGTTTTCAGAGATTCAGCATCTCCACCTAATCCCAAATCATCTCGGTCTTGATGAACAATAATCATTCGTCCAACTATACAATTTACTTTTCCCATAATCAAAGAAATGGTATCGGTGCTAAGACGACCTTTAGAAACTCCGTTCAGAGAAACGATATTGCCTAAATCTCCTAAGTGTCGGGTTTTACTATCTAACCCTCCGTGGGTAGTGCCATAGGGATTAAAGTGAGAACAAGCGGAATCGCAACCATCAGTCAAATCTCCATAATTGTGAATATGAAATCCATGTTCTCCATCGCTCATGCCTGTGATGTGATAATCAATATGCAACATCCTGCCTTCTTGAGTAAAACGAACTACTCCTGCCACACCATTATCATTAGGTGCGAGAACGGCTACAGCGTGATTGGTAATGTTAATCACCTCTGGCTCTTCAAAAATTTAATAATGTTTTTTATGGTTTGTGGGTGCATAATAATCACTCAAATGGTTTTGCGGGTTTCATGAACCATGCTACGCCTGTGGCTAAAACTGCCAAGCCGAAGAAGGGCCACCAAAGAACAGATTCTTCTGTTTCTACTACTGTAGATTGATTGGATTGCGTGGTTATTGTGGAAGTTCCTCCTCCAGTGCCTGTGCTGGGAACGGAAGCATCTTCATCAACTTCAGGCTGGAAATCAATAATATTTTCGGGGGCTGTTTCGGGTTCTTCAGTTGGTCCTTCAATAGCGTTCAATTTCCAAACTTCGGCTATATTGCCTCCGTAAGTTCCATCAGGTATGCCCGGGCTCTGATAAGGAGAATCAAAAGTTGCTTCCCAGAATTGTCCATTGTGAGTTCCGTTGATGGTGAATCCGGGCATAGGGCGGATTCGTAATTCAATGGGTTCTCCCGAATAATTGCTGGATAGTGAAACTTCATCATCGTTGGTATTGCTGGTATTGTAATTGAATTTATTGGTGTGTTTTCCACTGCGGGAGGCAAACCAGCCTGTATCACACTTTACTATCCATGGTGCGTTGGAGCGGATAATGGATGCCAAACTTGGCGGCACAAACTCAACGGGTAATTTGTAATCAGTGGTGGTTGCATAAACACAGGTGCCATCATTTACATTAGCCGATGAATCATAATTGTCCGCAGAAGAACAGGTGCAACCTCCAACTCGGGTAATGCACGAACCATCATCGGTGTTGGCTTCTGGGTCATAATTGAGTGCATCACGGTCGGTGCATCCTTTGTATATACAAGAGCCATCCGACTTGGTAGCATCAGCATTGTAATTTTCGGCATCTGGGTCCCGACATCCAGAAATCTGCACTGTAGCCGAAGTGATTTTAACCAAGACATAACCATTGGCAGGAATAGTAACTTGAACAGTTCCTGTCCATGGAGTCGGTGAAATAGCATCTCCTTTTTTGAGTCCTGTAAGTGGTAAGGTCCACCCTTGCGCCCCAGAAACTTGAGAATCAAATGCCACATTAACAATCACAGTTTTGGTTTCTTTATTATGAATGCGGATAGCAGATTTATAACCTGTGTATTTAACTCCATATCCATAACTGCCTTTGGAAACTTCGGGGTCCCAAGATTCTCCTTCAGATGCCCAATCTGCGGATAATACCAAATAATCAGTAATATCGTCAGGAAGAGAATCTCCGTGTTCTTGCATTAAAGCATTATCCCATTCTGTGGGTAGGCTGGTGGCTCGGAAAGTTCGGGTTTCGGCTTGATAAACTCCAGTCCAATAACCGTCTAAAGCACTAACTCCGATTCCTAACATTAAACCTTCTCCTTTGAAACTTGATAATACTGAATTCCTAAAATTACAACCATTCCTAATCCTACTGCTGCCAGCACTCTTTTGGGGTCTACTACTGTAGTATCCACCTTTTCGCTATTTGAACTTTGTGTTTGGATAGAACCAGAACCTGAACCCGATTGTTTGACGCAACGACAATCTCGTGATTTACAAGAGGCTTCTCCATCATCAAACACCGTATCACTATCGCTACATTGAGGGTGATTTTCATCACAACCTGCACTTTTGTAGGCATTGTAGGCATCTTCCGTTAATCCTCGCTCTTCCCACATGGTTTTGAAAGCAGTAAAAGGGGCTCCCGAAATTTTTACATCATTATCTTCACCATACATCATAGAAGTGATAAACTCATCGTATCCTAAACTACAATCTACCCGCCGTTGCAATCTACCGCCTGTGCCAGTAGAAGTATGGTCTAAATCAAATCCTGCCATTATATTTCACCTGTCTGATTCTTTTGGCCCAAGGTTGCGGCGGTCAGTAATCCCACCGCAGTTAGGGCTACGATACCGCCTAAAATCAATCCTCCTTGGGGTGGGGTGCGGGGAGGGGTATCACTACTTCCTGATGATTTTGTGTCCTTTACACACTTTCCTAAGAATGCTTTTTTGTATCCATCTCTGCACTTGCATTTGCCTGTTTCTGGGTCTGCCACAGAATTGGTATCATCGTCCTCACAATATGTGCATTTGATTTCTGCTGGTTGGGCTGTGGCTTCTGGGTCATAGTTTTTGGCTGTTTTGTCCATGCAGCCTATCTTTTCAAAACCTGTGGCTGTGATAAGTCGGTATTTTTCCCAACTGTTTGGAGCCAGAGTTTTCTTAACGATAAATTCTTGGGGAGCGTTTAATCCAGTGGCTCTCCAACCTTTTTTGGCAATAGCATAGATTGTATCTTCTTTTCCTGCTTGGGGCAAGACGCTTTTTCCTGTATCTCTTTTCCACTTCCATTGGTCCTTGAGTTGAGAGTGTGGTGGATTGGGGTCGTATTCTACGGGATATGGTGTGCCAACATAGGTCCATTTTTCTACCAAATAACCATGTCCATCTAAATTTTCTGGTGGCATCAAGCAACTACAATCTCCGGGTTTTTCTGCCACTGGTTGAAGTGTGGGGTTTCCGTCCATAGGTTTAACTCCTTGGGTCCATACTGGTTCTGCTGCGGTGCAGGGGCAATTGGCCCCTGTGGATGCTGCAGGAGAATAATTTAGGGCTTTACTATCAGAACAACCTGCTTCATATCTGAAAACATCCCAATGTTCCTTAACTGCGTCACGAAGTTTTCGGGCATCTTCTATGGTTTCTACGCCCCAAAATCCGTTCCTGCCATATCTGGTGGGATTGAAGTTTTCTATGTAGGTGCGATACATTGAATCATTGGGATTGATGTTAGATTGTTGCATACCCGAGGATTTAGGAAGATTAACTTGAACCTGATAGTATGTGCCACACATGGCTCCTGAATTGTCAGGATAGCCATAACCTTCACAAGAAACTTTGATTTGTGGGGCATTGTTGGGATTGGGGTGTGTTCGTGTAGAAGAAATAATATCTACATATCCTCCCGAGTATAATGAATTGCAAGACAGCATTATTCTTTCGCCCGTAAGTGTGGTCTGGCTGGATTCACTACGGAATTCCGCATTGGCTACTTGAGCAAAGTTAAACTCATAAGGGTTGCCTAAGATTGTTCCCATTAAAATTTCCCTCCATAAATAGTCACTCCTGCCGTCAGAACTACAATGCTGGTGGCAGCGGCGATAAGTGGACCCCAAGAAACTCCACTGTCGTTAGAACTTCCTGAGCCGCCTGAGCCAGAACTGCCAGAACTACTTGAACATTTAGTATCGTCCCAATAATGAGCATTTAGATTATAGGTGCTATCTGTTGGGTCTGAACAAGCGGTGGTAAAGGTTGGTGATTCTAACCACCAATAAAATCTGTCATCTCCCAAGTCTACGGTCTGGGCTTTTTTGCCATCACCAATTACCCACGATAAGTGGTCGCTATAAACTTTGGTAGTGGCATAATTAAGAGCCTCACACTCTTCTTTAGAAAATTGTCCTGTGCTTGGGTTGGTGTGGTAAATACAGGGAAGTGTTAGTTCCCACTCCATGCGGGTGTATTCTCCTTGGCTATTTTTAACGCCATCTTTGCTGACGGGGCGAATGATTGCTACATTGTTTGGAAGTGCTGTGCTGGCAGTGACATTTAATTCGGCAGGAAGATTTGTTAGGTGTCCTCCTGAATCAACTCTCCAGCCACGAGGTAATTTTTCGGGACGGTCATTATCCATGCTCCAGAGTTTGCCCTCATTATCAATTAATTCATAGGTTTCGGTCCAAACTCCACCACAACCTGCATTAGATTCACAAGCCAATTTAGCATCTTTCCATGCTTGGGGTCTTTGGCTATAAGATAACTCTCCTCTGTATTGTTGAGGCTCTATACCTACACAGGAATCAGTTTGAGTCATGTTCTGGCAAGTTCCTGTGGTGATTACTACATCATCAGGTCTTTCCCACCATTGGTTCCAAGATTTTTGTCTGCTGGTAGGGATAGGTCGCTCAGAATCGGCCGCAAATGGGTGCTGATTGGGTCCTGCTAATTTCACCAAAGTAAGTGGGGGAATACCGTTGCTAAACTTAGTGGTAGCGGTTAATGAACCATCAGGATTGCGTCTAAGGACATATCCATCAGCCCATGCTGCCAAGGTCTTGGTTTCTCCAGATTCCTTGCTTTGCCACATATTCTGTGGAGGGAGTGGAATGCCATTAAAGGTGGAACCTAACCACATGGGTTTTAGTTATGGCTTTCGCTATTTAAGTTTCACTCCAATGGATGCTTGATGTTTTTATCTCCTAAAGTCCAACGAAGGGTTTTAACCACTCCTTGTAGAGCCTTGAAATTGCGAGCATGAAACATCCATGCTTTGCTTTTGGAACGATACTGGTGCATCTTGAGTTCATGGAAATTGAGTTTGCGTTCCGCCTTATCCAACATGGATTCAATCTCATCCCATGTTCTCTCGTAAGAGAAGTGGTCCGAGTCCTGATGGTCGCTCATCTCTGCCATGATATGTTCCCTGATTTCTACCTATTTAAATATTTTCTTCGGTAGTTGGGTCGGGCTGGTCAATACCAGCATTAAGGTAATATCCTATGACCGTAATAGAAACTAAGACATTTCCTAAGAAAGAGCCTAACAGGGCTTGTTTCCAAGGTATCTTAACCACTAATAAGCCGGGAAGGGTGATAGCCGTGCGTATAAGCGTAGCATTGAGCGTATCGGTGAGTCCTCCGGGCTCGCCTCTGGCTAACTTCCTTGCCGCTTGATAAGAGCGAGGTTGAAAGAAAGCATCCACTAAACTCATGCTATTCACAGTTCAAACTCATCAGGGATTCCATCACCGTCATCATCTGAATCAATGTAATCTTCTACGCCATCGTTATCGTGGTCAAATTGACCTGTCATATCGTTGCCGTCATTGTTTTCAAACCAATCGGAGAGTCCATCATTATCATCGTCTGTGTCGGTAGCATCCCAAATGCCATCATTGTCGTGGTCATAGCGATAGGAAGACCATGCACCGCCGACTTCATCAACATCAAGAATGTTGTCGTTGTCATCGTCTGTATCAACGCCATCGTTTAGTCCGTCATTGTCATGGTCACGGCTTGCATCCGAACCATTCTCATACTTGTCCTTGTAATTGTCAATACCATCATTGTCAATATCCAAATCAAAGCGGTCTTGAATGCCGTCATTGTCGTGGTCGTAAATGTCGGTGTTGTCGTTGCCATCATTAACTTCTTCACGGTCGTTGATTCCATCGCCGTCATCATCGTCATCTTCTGCATCATCAATACCATCGTTGTCGTGGTCTTCGGGTGAATCATCAATAACATTGGGAATTCCATCGTTATCATCATCAGAATCAAGTTCATCAGGGATTCCATCACCATCATTATCGTTATCACCATTCTGGTCTTGTCCATCTAACTGCTGACCTTGTTGCTGGTCATTTTGCTGACCTTGTTGCCCTTGTTGTCCGTTTTGGGTTTGACCTTGTTGTTGTTGGTTTTGACCGTTCTGGTTTTGGCCGCCTTGGTCGGTTTGTTGTTGGTCGCCTTGCTGACCGCCCTGCTGACCGCCTTGTTGTTGCTGACCTTGACCATTATCCTGTTGCTGACCTTGTTGCCCCTGTTGTCCTTGGTTTCCTTGTTGTCCTTGTTGTCCACCTTGTTGCCCTTGCTGTCCGGCTTGACCTTGCTGACCCTGCTGACCTTGCTGACCTTGGTTTCCTTGTTGTCCTTGTTGTCCTTGCTGACCCTGATTCTGTCCTTGTCCTTGTCCTTGACCTTGACCTTGGCCCTGTCCTTGTCCCTGTCCTTGGCCTTGTCCCTGTCCTTGTCCTTGACCTTGACCCTGACCTTGACCTTGACCTTGACCTTGACCCTGACCCTGACCTTGCCCTTGTCCTTGACCTTGCCCTTGTCCTTGTCCCTGTCCTTGTCCTTGTCCTTGACCCTGACCTTGGCCCTGTCCTTGACCTTGACCTTGGCCTTCACCTTGGTCTTCGGACTCGCCACCGCCTTCGGTGCCTCCATTACCAGACCCTGCTTGGGATTCTTGATAATCGGGGTCGTAAGCGTCTGGAATACCATCACCGTCTGAATCGGAGTATTCTCCGTCATTAGGGTCATTAGGATATGGGTCGCTGCCGTCTGGCTTTCCATCTCCGTCTGTATCAGCAGAGTTGGGGTTAGTTCCACGGGCATACTCTTGTGAGTTAGTTAAACCATCGTTATCGGGGTCTGCGTTGCCATCTCCGCCGTTGGTGGGGTTCAGTCCGTTTCGCACTTCCCACCCATCTGGTAATCCATCACCGTCTGAATCTGGGTTGTTCATATTGGTTCCAGCGTCTTGTTCTTCTTTGTTAGTCAAACCATCGCCATCCCAATCAGCCCCACCATCGGAGGGGTCAAGAGGGTCGGAACCTTCACCATTAACTACACCTGCACTCATAGCAAGCATAATGGCTGTTAAAATCGTTAATACTGTCTTCTTAAATTTGTTTTCTTTGTTCATTAAAATTACCTTTCAATTGTCGTTCATAGGGAACCCACTGTTCCCTCTACTAAACAATAGGGATTTACTCCTATTTAAGATTACGCCTCCTGCGGGCGTTGTTGCATCACTCGGTAATGTCTTCGTGATTGCCAAACTCGTGCGAATTATCCCAGTTAATTTCAATTTCTTCAGGGATTTCTTCGGGCTTAGGAGTGATATTCTCTACAGTAATTTTATAGACTTTACCATTTTTCTTAACTGTGGCTGTGAGTGTGGCTCTTTCTCCGAGGTTATCCATCTTGGTTTTGGTTTCATCTGCGTCAAGGAATTGACGGAATAGATTTTCCATGTCCTTCATGGATTTACTGATTCTCATATTGCGTGTGTAGGGCGAATGCCTAAAAATATCATTAAACCAATCATCTACGGGGTATGACATGGCTAACTATGATAATCATCACCTATTTAAGATTCCTCATCAAAATATTCATCCATAAAACCATCAATCTGATTTTCTAAGTTTTCTATTCTTTGTTGTATAGCATTGTTTTGAGATTGCAGTTGGTTCTTTACAAACCAACCTTCGGGGTTGTCTGGGCATTCGTTGATAAGATGCTGAATTTCCAAAAAAAGATTGAGTAAGAATGAATAATCTTGAGATTTGTCTGCTTCTGATTGTTGAATCCATTTTAATAAGATTAGGGCTTCCTCTACCTTGTCCATATTCTGTTGTAATTTCTTTTACTATTTGAACTTAGTCGTAATCACAAAGAGTGAGCCAAGTGGAATGCTTTAGCATTATCGGAGGGATAATGTAATCCTACGCTCACACGAGCATGAGCAATTCTGCGGGCTATTCGGTAAAATGATAGGGTGTGTCGTGGATATTTTTTAGAAAGGTGTTGGGCAATTAAATAGGATTGAAAGGTGTGTCCTGATGGGTAGGCAGGAGTCTTAGCAGTTTCTGATGGTTCGGGAGTTATTTGGGAATTAACTTGTGCAGGTCTGGGTCTGTTGTAATAGGTTTTGTGAGCCATAACTAAGGGAAAAGAATCTTTGATAATTTCTGCTAATTTTTCGGGGTCATATTCTAAATTATGATTTTCTAAATATTGAATAAAGGCTGCACGAGGAGATTCATCGGTGAGTAAAAAATATTCCATGTCAGGATTTTTCATGGCTTGAACTACTTTCCAAGATTCCAGATAAGAATCTGGGTGGTATAGAGGCTTCGGCTCTGGCGTAGGTAAATATCTATCTTTCACGATTACGACCCCAGATGTAATCTTTTCCTTTTTTTCTCCAGTAGCCTGATTTTTTGCGGACTTCTTTATTGGGGTTAAACCGATTTAGATTATGGCGGGCAAGTGGGGCCTCAAATGAATCTACTGGCTCCAAAGCAATGTATCCAAAATTGCCCACCAAGAAACATTGTCCTGTAGTTGGGTCGCAAACCACATCGGAAACGCTGGTGGAGCGATAGCCATCATAGGAGTTGCCTAAGTTTGCAATTGTAGTGGAATTTTTATGCCATGAATCAGAAATATTCTGGGTAATAGCAAAAGGTTGGTAACCACCTAATACTTCGGCTACTAATTCATAGTGGCTCAAATCTACTTTTTGTCCCGGGTTTCCACTCATAAAAGAACGAACATGATTTTCAGGTAAATCTTCTATGGGGTGGTGATAAATTAACCAAGAATCGGCATCTGGTAGCGGGGTTTGCTCTCCAACTATGAATTTTTGGGTGGTGTTTTCTGCCTCAAATACTACATCATCAAAATCAGAACTTTCCACTTCTAAATCAAAAGAAACACTTAGGATTCTATCGCTGGGGTTAAATTCGGACTCAAAATGTTGTAGTTCTCCATATTTTTCCATGAGTGATTCCATATCAGAAATGAAATCGTTGTAGTTTTCTTCGGCTCCAAATGATAAATTTCGGGAATCGGCTAAAGGTTGAGCGCATCCTCCATCACAAGCCCAGATTTCTCCGATTAATAGGTCGTCTTCATCGTAAAGTCCAAAGGCTTGAGGCGATTCATCGCCACACAACTGACAAAGTTTGGGAAGTTCTGTGATTTCTAAAGGTGCGGGCGCAGGAGCATTTCGGGCTCTTTCTAAGGCTTGGGCTAATTGTCCTTCTGGGTCACCGCCCCAATTTTCGGCCTCAAAATCTTCCAAAAAATCATCCAAGTCATACTCGTAATCAATAAATGGTTGAACCATCTTGCGATTGTTGTTCATAATTCCCTGAACAATTTGTCTGACTTCAGCATTGGCATCTTTTTGGAGTTGGTCAATTTTTTTCTTGGAAATTCGGCGGGTGAGTTTCCACATCAGTTCCTTATCGCCCCAATAATCTTCGTATGTATCAAGGGGCTGAAGGTTAAAGTCCCAACCGTAGAGGGAATAGAGTTGAATATAGGTGCTTAAACTCTCATCTCCCCAATTTTCGGAGCCAAGGTCATCTCTAAGATACCTAACAAGTTCTATCACCGTAGGAATATAGCGGGGAATTGATGCTCTTTCGCTATAAACCTCCGTTTCCTCGTCATCGTGTTCTATGGCTGATACAGTGATACTAACTGTATTTTTATTGACTCGGATTTTTTGTATAACATCATCGTAAATACCTTCTTCGTTAAGTTCATCTTGTTTTTCTTCACTAACTATGTTGTGAAAACTCCACCAAGGACTTACTTCCATTACAGTCTTAGTTAAATCTTTAGTGTTTTCAAAAAGAATGTATTTGGGGCTGATTGATTTGGCATAATAACGGACAATGGCAGAAGTCCATGTGGGGTCGGTAGAAGTGCGGATTATTTTTTGAAGTTGAGGGTAAGTTAATTCTATTTCATAATTGCTGAAATCTGGACTCTCTAAAAACTCACGAAACCAATCGGGGAAATAATAATTGGGTATGTTTTTAGAATCTAACCAATTATTAAATGATTTTACACGAGAGAATCCATATTGGTTGATTAATGGGAGTGGGTCTATTTCACGGGGATAACGAGCAAGACACTCATCTAACATTTGCATATATTCATCGTGGAACTTACTCCTCATAATATCGCCCTCAATATTTTCTAAAATTCTCGGCTCTGATTTCCTTGCGTTCACGGGCTTCTTCAGGAGTGATGTTTTTATCGTGCTTCATTTTGCGAAGCGTCTGGGAAACAGGTTTGCCTGACATGGTGCGAACTCTGGCAGTGGTTTGTTCAGCATTCCAGTCGTGTTCATCAACATCACTATCGGTTTCATAATTTAGTTCTGATTCCCAATCCCAATCAACCGTGCCAGTGATGTCTACGGGTAATTCTATTTGAAAATCCACATCCATAGTGCCTGAATCGCTTTCTCCAGATTCCAAAGGTAGGTTATCGTCTACGGATTCTCTAATGGTATCTACCAGTTCATCAGCGAATTCATCAGAAACTGCAGAAACATCTAAATCAACATCTCCTACTTCTAAATCAGAGGTGTAATTACTACTGATAGTAAAATCTTCTCGCTTATTGCGTGTTTGTTGCTTCTCGCCCACATCTATGCTATCGGCTGGTCCTGCTCTAAACTCTTCTGCGGCATAGCCCATGAAACGACCATCTCCCAACCATGTTTGGCCGTAGACATTGATGTTATCATGGTTGCTTATATCTACTGTAAAGTCAAAATCCTCATCATCTCTGACATCACCCAACCTATCGCTTATTGCCATGCTTATTTCTTCTCTTAATTCTCTTTCGTCATCGTCATCAAGGTCTGTCGGAGAAGACCAGTCGTATTGTGAATAGGGGTGGTCATGTTTTTCTTCTACCATTACCATTTTTTCGGTATAGATGGGGTCGTGTTCAATATAACCGCCTCCAGATTCGGCTCGTTGCCGTTTTAATCCGGGTGTGCCATCAAGGGGTCGCCAGTTTGCCATCTCTCCAAATTCCATGGGGTCTTGAATGGGTGCATTGCCTTCTTCAGAATAGAAATTTCTGTCTTTTCCAAGCATGGCTACTCCTGCAACTGAGGCTGCAGTGATAGCCGCAATAAAATATCCAAAAGATTTGGGACCGGGCATTTTTCCAGATTGTGTATCGGCTAATACTTTGGTAGAAAGATAAAATCCTGAACCAATTACAAATCCAATAACGGGTGTAAAGAGATTTCTCATACAGTTTTATGAGGGTTCCCGCTATTTAAGTTTGTTTGCAAAAACGAAAACTGGGCTTCGCTGATAGATTTAGAATTGAGTAGTAAATTCTTAATATGGGTGAGATGTTCTTCTTCCTCGGCTCGTAATTGGATACCACAAAATTCACATTTACTATGTAGTATCATAGAAGCCGTTTGGCAACTAAGACAAGTTATGAAATTAATGGGTTGTAGCAACCCCATGAATGGTTTGGGTGGTTGTATCCAATTAATAACATAGAATCTCATCGTGCATCCCGTTCTTCTGCATGGTGTTTGCGGTGGCAACTAACACACAGAAGTTCTAAGGTGTGGGCTTTTGCCAACAAGTCATCCCAAGCATAATCGGTAATACTCTTATGGCGGGATTGTTTATACGATGGGTCGGTGTGGTGGACATCCAACAAAATTCGGTCGTCTTCTCCACATCGTTCACACTTTCCTCCCAAGCGATTGAGAATCCATGTTTTCTTATTAACTCTAAGATTCCTTTTGTTTTCCACTGCTTTGCCTACAAGATTGCGAGATTCTTTGTTTTCCGCATACCATTTCTTGTTATATTCTTTCATGTATTGCTTTTTCTTCTCTGGGTCGGAGTAGGGCATAACCTTACTGATTGCGTTCTCCTATTTGAATCTATGTCTTCAAGACCTGTCATTCTTGAGTGCTTCTTTGATTCCCGGGATGTTGAAAAAATTCTTAACATCAAAACTTTTTTCTATGGTGGCTCCTGTTTTGGGGGCTCCTAATTTAGAGTCGGCTCCAAGTTTTTGTTCGCCCTTTCCTACTCTGATTTGGTCTTGATGAGCCTTAACAATATCAGCATTGGTTAATTGAGGTGATAACTCTGGGTGTTGCAAAGAAGATGCTTTATTTTTCTCCTTTTCTGCGGCTATGGCGGCCAAAATGTCTACATTAGTAGTCATAGTATCCCTCATTCATCTTTAAGCCCAAACAATCCTGTGATGTTTTCTGGAGGCAACGGTTGGAAATTTTCTACTATGGGATTGGTAATGGTTTGGCGAGTGGTGGTGGTGATTTGTGGAGTTTCAATTTCTGCTACAGAAGTGCCAGCAGGTTCAGGTAATGTTAATGAAATTTTGGGGGTGTCTGCTATCTTTTTTTGAAAGCCCTCGGTTAGACCTCTGTTCCAATTAATAATAAACTTTTTCTCTGAGGTCGTTTTTCCCTTAACTTTAGTCTTGGTTCTTTTTCGGGGTGTAGAAGTTCTGCTGGATGTTGAACTGGAGGTGGTGCTTGTGGTGGCTGTGGGTGTGGGTGTAGAGGAACTAAAATTTGGGGGTGGTGTGACTTCCTCTTGTTCCCACAAAAGTAATCTTTGTTCATTTGTGACCACTGGATTGTTAAGATAAGCAACAATGGCATTACTGGGCTGGTTATCGGGCCAGCCCGTGCCATGTATAGCAGGATTGTAATTGGGACTTCTTGCCATATCACATCACCGCCGATATTCCTAAAACGCTTCCTAAAATACCGGGGAGAACCATCATAACGATTTGCCACCAACGACTTTTAATATTTTCAATTTCGGAAGCAGTAGAAGATACAGATTGTTCTAACAATGCTAAACGAGTCTGCATAGGGGGTTGTCCGTTGCCATCAATAACAACTTTCATGAGTTTTTGGAGGTCTTCTTTGTGAGATAAAGATTCATTGGCTAATCTTTCCAAATGCAATTCAGTAGATTTAGTATTGTCTACTAAGGCTTCTAAGAGGGTTTCAAGATGCGCCGCCATTTCTTTAGCAGTTTGCACATCCTCTTCATTTTTGCTCACGGTTCATCCCTCGCACGAGTTCTAAAACACGGAGAG
>MDTC01099008.1_pt1 | contig 17540 bp, 20 predicted proteins | sample 811181 | NCBI WGS metagenome assembly MDTC01 (sample SAMN05326644, study PRJNA326480) | marine metagenome | isolation source: seawater | place: Pacific Ocean: North | collected 2011 | reverse complement strand
TTGGAATTGCTTTGGTCATAAGGCGCTGGTCGATCATCCAGGATAGTGATGGCGACCCAAAATGGTTCCGCTGGATGCGTCGTGGGAGTTGTGGCTTCCTTCCATTTTTCGCCGTGGCCTGGACATTTCTCGTGTTCGATTGGCTTATGGCACTCGATTATACCTGGTTCTCAACGATGTGGGGAGTCTACTTGTTTGCAGGAAGTGCGCTCAATTCGATGGGATTGTTGATCCTGATGCTGACTGGTCTCCGAAAGGCAGGTTACCTCAGGAATGTAGTGACGCTGGAGCACTATCACCTTATGGGTAAGTTGATGCATGCCTTCGTGATTTTCTGGGCGTACATCGCGTTCTCCCAGTTTTTCCTGATCTGGTATGCCAATATCACAGAGGAAACAAAATTTTACCTGACTCGTAACAGTGATTTCTGGAACACCTATACAATCTGCTTTCTCGTCATTGGACACTTCTTTATCCCGTTCGGGATCCTACTCATCCGCTCGGTAAAAAAGACACCTTTGGTGGTCTCGATTGTTGCCGTCTGGAACCTGCTCATGCACGTGTTTGATATTTACTACATTATCATTCCGGAGCGTGGACCTTCCCTCACGGCAGGAACGGGTCATATTGCCATGACGATTCCAGGTGCCTGGATCTTCGATGTTCTGGCATTTGTCAGCGTAGGGGGAATCTTCGGGTTTTTCCTTCTGAAGCAACTCAGCTCCGCCAGCCTATTTCCCTGCCGAGACCCGCGTCTCGACGAATCTCTCAACGTGGTTAACTAAGTCTTTTTCTTCACAAGCTTCATGAGTGACCTAGTATCGTCGAACAACTCCCCAACCAAGACTCTCCTCAGTGGGCTTGCGATCTCGGTTTCTTTTGGATTTGTCGTCCTGATCCTTTCTGGCAACTTCGGGCGCGAAAGCATCGAAGATCGCGCCTACATGGGTGATTTCTCTGAGGAAACGATACAAATTCGTTGGAAAAATCTCGAGGAAGTAGTAGCTGCTCAGGAGGCTCTGATTGACGCTTCCAAGGTTGACTCAGCGATCAAAAGCCTTGCAGGAAACGTTCCTGCGCCAGCAAAGAGTGGTATTGTTGTTCCCGGTTCGCCAACCTTCATGAGGCAAGCCGAAGCGGCCTCGAATCCGCCTGAGCCCGCCTCAGGCGGATCAGAAAAGGAGGAAGCCAAACCTAGCAAGAAACCAGCTGAGGATAAGGGCAAAGCCAAAGCAAAATCAGCAGGATGAGACGATTGTTCAGCCGCTGACCGACAACACTTTTTATGACACTGCAAGAACCAACACCTGAGGAAATAGAGGAAAGAGCGGCTATTGACCGCTCCGCTCGTTATCCCGTGATGTTTTTCTTCACCAGTGCGGCGGCATGGTTGCTAGTGGCAACGTTACTCGGCTTCATAAGCTCATTGAAGCTTCGCCTTCCCGGTTTGTGGGACGACTATTCTATTCTCGGATATGGGCGACTCTTTCCCGCTCACTTGAACGCGCTCTTTTATGGATGGGGCATGCAGGCTGGTGTGGGCGTCATGCTCTGGCTCATGGCGCGTTTGACCCGAAACCAATTGTCTAACCAGGCTGGTATTCTCGTCGCTGGTCACATTTGGAACGCCGGGGTTACCTTTGCGGTTTTGACCGTTTGGTTGGGCTATGGGAATTCGCTCCCGCTTCTCGATTTTCCGAAGTGGGTTTGGCTTTTTCTAAGTGCTTCTTATCTGCTGATCGTTGTCGGAGTCATTCCAATGTTTCGCAGGCGCCGGGAGTCCCTTGTTTATGTTTCCGAGATGTATTTGGTTGGAGCTGCCCTCTGGTTTCCGTGGATTTTTATTACCGCAAACATCATCATTGGTAAGGGCACAGCTCCAGTCATGGCCAGCGGGGTGAATGCCTGGTATATCACTAACTTGATTTACTTTTGGATGGCACCTATCGCATTGGCTATCGCCTACTACATCGTCCCTAAAATCGCTGGTCGTCCGATATACAGCTATCCTTTAGCGCAAGCCAGTTTTTGGTTGCTTGCCTTCTTGGCCGGGTGGACTGGCTTTTCTCGTTTTATGGGTGGGCCTTTTCCAGCCTGGATGCCAGCAGTGAGCGGAGCCGCCACGATCTTTATTCTTCTCGCGATCCTTGCGACAGTCTTCAACCTCTTGGTCACGCTTAAGGGATGCTCCAAACTCTGGGAATATAGTCCTTCATTGCGCTTCACTGTTTTTGGAATGCTGATGCTTGCCGTCTACGCAGTGCTCGCAGCGCTCAGTTCGACCTATTCGTTTGGACGTGATCTTCAATTCAGCCATTTCCTTGTGGGACTCGACACTCTCGCTATTTACGGCTTTTTCTCCATGACGGTGTTTGGAGCAATTTACTTTATCGTCCCGCGCATCACCGGTGCTGAATGGCCCTCCGGCAAACGGATCCGCACTCACTTTTGGTATAGCACATACGGTATCATTACGTTGGTCGTTACTATGCTGATTGGTGGGATTGCTCAGGGTGGCAACCTTGCTCAGTGGGATCAGACTTTCTCGACCTCCTTTGTTAACTCTGCAGCCTATGTCGTTGGCCGCGCTTTGGCTTGGGCTATGATTTCGTTTTCCAATATTTCATTCCTCTACCAGTTGACTCTCATGTTTATCGGAAAGGGACGGAAGTCGGAAGGGCCGACTTTGATTCACACACAACCGGGAGAAGCGGAGAGTGCAAAAATGGCTGCGGGACTCCAAGAATAAATATTTAGCAAACGAATGAAGCCCAATAAGTTTGTAAATCTGATCGCCGGCCTCGCTACTGCCTTTGCGTTGCCTTTAATCCTCTTGATCATTATTCCTTTCGTTCGCCAATCGGATTCTGTTCCGATTCATTATCCTGAGGGGCAGGAGGTCGAAGGTGGCGTCGCTGCATATCCCGATGCGACACTCTACCGTTTTGGTTCGAGTGATTTTGGAGCTCAGGTCTACGCCGCTGAGGGTTGCGCCTACTGCCATACTCAGGTTATTCGCCCGACTTACGCCGGTCCGGACATGTGGCGTCCCGGTTGGGGTGGTCGAGAAGAAGAAGGGCTTGCTCGCGAGACTCAGCCCCTTGACTACACCCTTGAAGAAATCGCTCCTCTTGGCTATCAGCGGATTGGGCAGGATCTTTCCAATGTTGGGCATCGCATTACGACTCGCGAACTGATGCACCAGCATCTTCTCAATCCAAAGGAAATTGATCCAGACAGCGGAATGCCTGCTTATAAACACCTCTACCAAATGTCTCCTTTTGGAAAAGGTTGGGAACCAACAGCGAAGGCAGAAGCGCTGGTCGACTATCTCTTGTCTTTAAAAAAGGATCAACCGCTACCAGAGGTGGCGGGCACCAAAGGCTGATTTTTACCTAGATAAAACTTATTTCAGAAACGGCATTTACAAAGATGGCACACGAAGAAGAGAAGAACATCGATTACGAGCGGGGAAGGGTAAGCACGGTTGACCTCCACGATTCAGTTCGAAGGGAAAATCCCTTAATGCCCGGTGGAGAAGGCTCCGCTGGTGCTGTTGTGTTGGTGGTTGCTTCGCTTATCCTGATCCTTGGCGGTGGGCAGCTCTTCAGCACCGCGAACGGTTTCAGTGACAGTATTTACGTGAACGACAATTATCAGCCGGCTCCACGTCCGAGCCTTGGTGGTGAAGACGAGGTGGTTGTTCAGGTAGCTTGGATCGAAGAATGGATGAGCGACGGTAAGAAAGTCTATAATAACTGCATCGCCTGCCACCAGGCTTCGGGCCTTGGTATTCCGGGGCAGTTCCCGCCGCTCGTGGGCTCCGAATGGGTTGATGGTGGAACCTCACGTCTCGGCGCCATCATGTTGCATGGTATCAATGGCCCGTTTAAGGTTGCCGGGCAGACCTACAACCAGCTCATGCCAGCTTGGAATAACTTGAGTGACGAAAAAATCGCACAGGTAGTGACTTATATTCGCCGTGAATTCGGCAGTCTCCCGACGGATGACGAAGGCGTAGTCACTATCGATATGATTAAGGCTGCTAGAGATCAGTTTAGCAGTCAGACGGGGCCCTACACTGAAGCGCAGTTACTGGCGATTCCAGAAGGTGAATTCCTCCCGGGTTCTTCGGTTGACCTCGAGACCGGTGAATTTCTGAATTCTGGCGCCGACGCGATAGAGGGTTCTGTAGAGGGATAAATCCGACACAAATCAATTAAAGTATTTTTCGAAAGAGCAGGACTTGCTTGTATTCCAGCCACGTAACAATCTTAGACAGGTATGAGCGAAGCGATAAAAGAAACACATAATGCGGCCCATGATGAGCACGAGCATCACGAAGAGCCGTTCTGGAAAAAGTATATTTTTTCCACCGATCATAAGGTGATTGGAATTCAATACGGATTTACTTCGCTGGTATTTCTAGCCTTCGGATTTTTTCTCATGATGGTGATGCGCTGGAGCATCGCCTACCCTGACCGGCCGGTGCCCATGCTTGCCGACTGGCCTTGGTTTCAAGCATGGCTTGATGATGGTGGAAAAGTTACAGGCGAGCTGTATAACATGTTCGGTGCCATGCACGGTACCATAATGGTTTTTCTTGGTGTGGTGCCGCTCGCTTTTGGTGCTTTTGGTAATTACGTAACCCCTCTGCAGATCGGGGCTCCTGATATGGCTTTTCCTCGCCTTAACATGGCGAGTTATTGGTTTTTCCTCATTGGAGGCATTATGATGTTTGTCAGTTTCTTTTTGCCTTCAGGGGCGGCGAAGGCCGGTTGGACAAACTACTCTCCATTGGCAACGACAACCGATGTGCATTTCGGCGACTTGTTCTGGACCGGGCAAACACAGTGGTTAACAGGGATGGTGTTTCTGATTACTTCATCTCTCTTGGGCGCTGTAAATTTCATTTGTACGATTATCAATTTGCGATGTAAAGGGATGACATGGATGAGATTGCCGTTCTTTGTCTGGGCAATGTTAGTGACCGGCTTTCTTCTTCTTCTCGCGTTTCCGCCACTTGAGGTGGCGGCTATCATGCAGTTGATGGACCGTATGGTTGGAACCAGTTTCTTCATTCCGACCGGCCTGAATGTGAACGGCTTGCCCTTTGATGCGGCTGGCGGAGGCAGTCCGCTGCTCTACCAGCACCTCTTCTGGTTTCTTGCTCACCCCGAGGTTTACGTTCTCATTCTCCCCGCCATCGCGATAGTATCCGAGATTATCCCGTGCAATACGCGCAAGCCGCTATGGGGTTACAAGACGATGGTCTATGCGGTTATGGTGCTGGGTTTCCTCGCTTTTATCGTGTGGGCTCACCACATGTACATTACCGGAATGGGTCCGGCAATTTCCACATTCTTCCAGACGACGACGGTGCTGATCTCAGTTCCCTCGGTAATATTGATCACTTCGCTCCTTATCTCAATGTGGGGAGGGTCGATCCGATTTAATACCCCGATGCTATTCGCAACGGCTTTCATCCCAATGTTTGGTATTGGTGGACTTACTGGGTTGCCATTGGCCTTCTCACTTCCTGATTTGCACCTTCATGATACCTATTATGTCATCGGGCACTTTCATTACGTGGTTGCTCCGGGAACGATCTTCGCGCTGTTTGCCGGTATCTATCACTGGTTCCCGAAGCTGACAGGGCGACGGATGAGCGAGAAATTAGGTCAGCTGCACTTCTGGGGCTCCCTTGTGTTCATGAACGGGATCTTCGCGCCGATGTTCTTCCAAGGTATGGCCGGTTTCCACCGTCGCGCCTTTGACGGCGGCAAAGCTTACGAGCAGATCGCTACTCAGGAATTCGCTCCGGCGAACTCGTGGTTCGCCAACATCTGCGAGACGCTAAATATTGTAGAGGCTGATGCTGCTGTCACTATGATTGACCTTAATATCATTACCTCAGGGTCGGCATGGCTACTCGCCGTTTTTCAAGTTCCCTTCATCATAAACGTCTTCATCAGCCCGTTCATCGGCAAGAAAGTGAAAAACGATAACCCATGGGAGGCAACTACGCTGGAATGGGCGACACCAACTCCACCTCCCCATGGCAATTTTGTCGGAGAACCTGTTGCTTACCGTGGTCCATACGAGTATAGCGTTCCGGGTGTTGAAAGGGATTTCTCTCCGCAATTTGAGACAGATGATACTGGTGACCAAGGTGTCGTGAAGGAGAATGACGTGGAAGAAAAGGAAGAGGCTGCTGACGGTGTGGACGCTTCTAAAGCTTAGTGCTGAAGGAAGCGGTAACCGCACATTTTACGATTGATTCGATATGGAGATTCCCTACGAAGTAACACCCCGGCGTGACACCGGGCTCTACAATGCCAAGCTTGGCGTGTGGCTGTTTCTTGCGTCTGAGGTTATGCTGTTTGGCGGTCTGTTTTCTGCCTACGTGTTCTTGCGGGTTGGCATTCAAGATGGTGTAGATAATCCATGGCCATGGGGTTTGAATGTCCACAAAGATTTCGTGTGGCTTGGATTTATCAATACCTTGGTTCTTATTTTTTCCAGCGTTGGCGTCGTTTTCGCTTGGGTGGCTCTAAAGGAGCGGAATTGGCGTAAATTCCAGTCTTGGATGTATACCGTTGTTGCTTGCGCGGTTGCCTTCATGTGTATCAAGGGAGTGGAATACAACAGTAAGCTCAATAAGCATCACGGGATCAAATTGATCGATAATTCAGTGATGGAGGGGAAGATCAAAGACAAGACCGATCAGATCCGGTTTGAAGCGACGGAAGCGTCTTTCAGCCTCCAAGGTGGTATTCCGATCTTACTGGAATCCATTGATGGAGACTTTCCTGAGTTCACTCTTCAAGGGAGTGAAAGTGACGGCGAAATTACCATCGCTTCTGAGTCCGAATTTAAGAAATGGTTCTTCGATGCGCGGCGGCAAACTGCTCGGGACCTGGTAGAAGAGCGCAAGCGCTACCGAGGTGAAGTTGCTGAGGGCAGGAAAGCTCCAACGCCAGTATCTGTATCAACTTCTGCAACTCTTGTCTCGGCTGATCCATTTAAAGTCCGTGGGAACCCGCGCAAGATTGTAGCTCATACCGATGACGCGATTAACTTTAGGGATGGAACAAAAGTCACCGGTAAACTTACCGGTGATAACGTTATCTTCGAAGTTCATGAAGTCGATCTGCAGCTGGTTCTCCCTCAAAATCAGCGCGATGCTCTTGTCTGGGAAGTGATCGATGATGAGCAGGCGAAAAAAGAATTCTTCGCCGAACAGCGTAAAGTTTACGAGGAAATCAAGGATTACTATGACAAACGTGGTGAAGTCATTCCGGAAAAGATGCTCCGTGGCCACATGCTCAACCTTCATTATGTCCACCTAGGGCACGGTGATGGCCATCACAGCGACGATGCTCACGGCGATAAGGAGCATGAGGATGATGATCACGGGGATGCTAAAATTCATCGCAGCGAACCAAAGCCTTCTGCCAAGGATGCCGACCTTAATTCCTCCGAGGCTTACGCGTCGATCTCGGTTCCGCGGGATAAAATTAAGTTTATGGGTAACCATGGCCCGAGATACGGGAATTATTACGCACTCTATTTTACGATGACTGCCTTGCACGGTCTTCACGTCATCGGCGGGGCACTCGTTTTGCTTTATTTCGTGGTTTTTGGAAAACGGATTTACCTCAAAAATCCCGAGCATTTAGCAAACCGAGTGGAAGTAGGGGGGCTGTTTTGGCACTTTGTTGACCTGATCTGGATCTTCCTATTCCCCCTAATGTATCTACTGTAATTAAAGACCTTTGTTTGATTCCTTATGGCAGACACGACACACGACTGGGCACACCACAAGAAAATTTACACCATCATCGGTGTTCTCCTCTTCGTCTGTACTGGCCTCACCCTGGCCCTTGGACTTTGGGCGCCGTTCGATGTGGGTCCTCCAGGGCCAACTCCTGGCGATTACGTCATTGGTCTAGCTCTAGCCGGAACCAAGGCTTCTTTGGTTGCTGTTATCTTCATGCACTTGAACCATGAAAAGGGGCTGATTTACAAGACGCTCGTTTTTACCTTACTTTTCTTCGTTGGGTTGATGGCCCTTACTCTGTTCGCTGGCTTTGATCCGATTCTCGAACAATACGACACCCTTGAAACCACCAACGGCAAGTTGATGCAATCGATTGAGCAATAAAAACCATGTCCATCAAGCACTTTCACATAGCTTTCATCACCTTCTGTACGCTGTTTTCGTTTGGATTCTCTACTTGGTGTCTTGTCATTCCCGGTCAACCGTCGGTGATAGAAAATATGGGCTGGATCAGTCTTGTAGGTGGATTCGCACTACTTATTTATGGTATCCGTTTCTATCGGAAGATAAAAAACGTAATTACCTGAGAGATGTGTAACGAGCTATGAAAATCTCCACTATATTTGACAACGTGTTCGTCGCATGTCCGATGTGTTTGAGCGGAGCGGATGGTCAGCAGTTGATCGCGGCCAACTCCGCAATCCTCCTTCTCCTCGTTGTTCTGGTAGGAGTCCTCATGTCTTTCTTTAGCTTCATTATTTACTTGGCTAAAAGAACCAAGCGATTTGCAGAAGAAGAAGCAGCAAGCGTGGTGCGCGTTGATAGACGCAAAAATTAATAAAGAACTAATTTAGTATGATTGAATCGATCAACGAGTGGATTGGGATGCACGAGATAGCCTCTCGGCATGGCAATGTAGGTAATCACATGTTGGGCCTAATCCACTGGTTCATGTTAATCCTTTTCGTTGGTTGGACGACATTCCTGGGTGTGATTTTGGTGAAATTTCGTCGGTCCAAAAATCCCAAGGCGAATTATAAGGGCATCACCTCTCACTTCTCGACGCACATTGAGATTGGTGTAGTGATTGTAGAGGTCGTGCTTCTACTTGGGTTTGCGTTCCCCTTGTGGGCAAAGTGGGCAGATGCGAAGGAGCGTCCCGAGGGTGATGAGGTGGTAAATTTGCGAGCCGTTGGCGAACAGTATCGATGGACTTTCCACTATGCCGGTGCCGATAATCTCGTGGGAATGACGTCACATGAGCGTCTTAGTAGTGCTAATCCCGTTGGTTTGGTTACCGAGGATCCTAATTCTGCGGATGACTTTGTTTCCGTTAATGAACTTCTCATCCCAGTTGGGCGCCCTGTTGTGATACAGGTGACTTCCAAAGACGTTATTCATGGTTTGGCGATCATCCCGATGTTTGCCCAGCAAGACGCAATTCCGGGATCTGAGATCCCGATGTGGTTTATCCCTGAGAAAGAAGGAGAGTGGAATATCGTTTGTGCACAGCTTTGTGGTGCTGGGCATGCTCAGATGGTGGCCTACGTGAAAGCGGTCAGTAGCGATGAATTCGACGAGTGGTATGGCTCTCAAAATCCGCTGCTACCAAAATCGTGACGGGCTTGTGATCCCGCCAGAATAAAAAACATCGGCGGATCTCTTGAGAGTTCCGCCGTTTTTGTAACGGGGAGCAGCTTGGAGCAGTTCCAAAACGTAGACATTTTCAATGAGCAAGCATCAGGAGTGCGGTAAAGCCTTTCGCTTTTTTACCAGGTTGGTCGTTTTATTTACAATCCTCCTTATCTGGTGGGGCGCTGCAACGACAACTAAACAGGCAGGGATGGCCTTCCCCGATTGGCCTCTCAGCGCCGGTTCCGTGAACCCTGACGGTTGGTTGAGCTACATGATTCCTTTTCTTGAGCACAGTCATCGACTGCTTGGAAAATGGGTCGGGATTCTCGTTCTGGTATTGTTTGCGTGGTCTTACGTGAGGTCTTGGAGAAGTCTTCTTGAGGTGGTCGGCATAGTCTTGGTTCTTGCGACGGTTTTCGGCATCTTTATCGCGTTTGGGGCAGAAAGAGAAGATGCTGCTCGGAAGCAGCTCTTTCTTTGGGTGGCGCTTGCCACATCACTGGTTCCGGTTGGATGGCTCATTTGGTGTTGGACCTCTCGAGGCTGGAGCCTTGTTCAGAAACTGTGCGCCACGGCACTCTTGATGGTGACTACTCAGGCGATTTTCGGCGGAGTTCGGGTCACAGAAATCTCAAACGCTTTTGCCGTGGTCCATGGTTGTTTTGCTCAAGCCTTCTTCTGCCTCCTCATCCTTATCGTGATGGTCGCAGGCAAGGACTGGGTCAGGCCATCCTCCCGTATTGGAATGCCAAAGACAAGTATCACTCTGGTATCGTTGGTCTACGCCCAGTTGATCATTGCGGCATCAATGCGGCACTTTCATCGTTATGGTCTGGTAGACACGGGGGTCCTCACGACGCAGGGAGAGCTTATTCCCGAATTCGATAATCCGGTTATTGTTCTCATGTTTCTGCATAAGTTGATGGCGGTTGTAATCTTGAGCTTTACAGCCGTTCTGTTCGTAACGGTGGAACGATCACGAGGGGAAGAAACCTTGTTGGGCAGTCGGTATGTTTACCTTCTTGTTGGAGCGGTAGCGGTTCAGATAATTCTTGGCATTTCAGTAATCATGACCGGAAAGAATTTTTGGATCACCAATTTTCACGTGCTGAACGGACTGGCTATTCTCGCTTTCTCTTTTGCTTTCGCCGTGAAATCGCGGAGGGGTGCTTTGCATCTCAAACTCGCAAATTCCTGAACTTGGCATTACAATCCCATGCTCCTCGTTGGAGGAATCAGAGCGCGCAGTAAACCCGGTGCAAGGCCAAACCATGGCGAAAGAAATTCAAACAGTCGAAGTGGCAAAGGCATCTGCGGGAGGCTTTAAGGGCGTTCGGGAAGACCTTTTGGCCCTGACCAAGGCTCGCCTTAGCTTGCTGGTCGTTCTTACCACGCTGTTCGGCTATCTCGTTGCGGCTCGCTCATCGGGCGATTTTAGCTGGGTGACTCTATTTCACACGCTTGTCGGTACTATTTTGGCAGCATCCGGAGGCGCGGTATTTAATCAGTTAATGGAGGTTGAACAGGATTCTCGAATGCGGCGGACTGCGGGGAGGCCTCTTCCGGGTAACCGTATGCCGAAGCCGATAGCATTTATTATTGGATGGCTGCTTTGTGCTTTTGGCATCATCCATCTCGGCATGAAAGTTAATATGGTCGCTGCGTCCATGGCGGCCGCTACTTTGCTGACCTATCTTTTTATCTACACCCCAATGAAGAGGGTTTCTTCGTCAAATACTATTGTAGGTGGCATTTCAGGCGCCCTGCCTCCTTTAATCGGTTGGGCTGCTGGAGGACAGCCCCTGTGGAGTATAGGGGGACTGTTTCTTTTGGCCCTGCTATTTTTTTGGCAGATGCCTCATTTCGCTGCCATTAACTGGATGTATCGTGAGGAATATGCGCAGGGGGGATTTAAGATGTGGTCGAATGATGATGAGACAGGGAAAAAGACAGCCTGGATTGCGATTTCCTTTTCGGCCTTAATCTTGATATTGGGACTATTAACTCCACTTTTGACACCGGTAATGAGCGCTTGGGGCTCGATAGGCGGGGCTGCCTTAGGTCTATTGATGTTGTGGCTGTCGGTCAAATTTCTCAAATCAGGTGATCGAAACGACGCAAGAAAGCTCTTTTTCTATACGCTTCTCTACTTACCGCTGATGATGATCGTATCATACAGTGCGTGGAGTTCTCCCCGCTAAACCATTGAAATGACCGACGAAACTCAGAATGAATCTCACGAAATTCCCCGTAATCAGCTGATTACATGGTGGGGATCCATCATAGGGGTTTGTGCAGTGATTATTTTTGGATCAATTTTTGTGACGCGGGCTTACCTTGAGCGACGCATCTATGAGGTCGAAAATTATCGCCCACCTCATGTTGCTAAGTTGGAGACGGATCTGGATCTGGTGAATCGTGACGGTAGTGAGGTCTCTCTCGGGCAGTTACGAGACAAGGTTTATGTTGTGGGCTACCAGTATACGGAGTGCCCTGTCGGCTGCCTTGGAATGGCTGCTCTTATGAAGCTATTGGATGAGGAGTATGGTGATGATCCAAATTTTCGCCTTGTTTCGATTAGTGTTGATCCGGAAGGGGATACCCCGGAGAAAATGAATACTTGGGTGAAGGAAAACGGCGTCGACTCTGAAGACTGGTGGTTTTTAACGGGCGATTCTGAAGAAATTTCCAAATACATGATTTCAGAATTTAAGTTCTATGCGACCGAGGAGGTGACTGATCCTGCTATGATACCATCGGTCGGGGAGTTCGCTCACGATCAGCGACTAGCACTCGTTGATGGCGGGGCAAATATCAGGGGCTACTACGATGTGATGAATGTGGGGCGGGGTGAATTGGAGCTTCAGCGACTGCGAATGGATTTAAGATTAGTCTTGAATCCTGATCTGAAACTGTCTGATATTCGGGATGAGTTCGCCATTGAAGCTCCCGAGTGAACTTTTTCCGAGCAAGGCGAGCGCTTCGCTTAGAATTGTTCTAAACGGATCAACGTAGAAGTGCTCTTGGATAAAGTTTATTAAATAAATGAAGTTTACCGGCTCAACGCTCCAAAAATGGCTCCTCATCTGTTTTGCAGCGTTCGTTATTCTTTTTGGATTTTACGCTTGGTTCACCACGCCTGATGAAACCGAGAAGAGCGTGCTTCGGCCGCCGGAAGGACCCGTCACGGAATCTGGTGGTCTGGTTTTCTCGCCACAGTTTCAGGAGCTGGAGGCGAATCCGGGTGATGATTCAGTGGTCGTTTTTTTTACCGTAAAGAACACGACCGGTGAGGGTATTAAGATAGCAAGCATTCGTTCTGGATGCACTTGTCTTGACGTGTCCATCGACAAAGATCCTATTCCTGCTGGAGGAGAGGCACTCATTACCGGGGAATTTGATATCTCGGAGCTTAGAGGCCGTTCGATCAAGAGTATTTCAGTAAAGCCTGATCGAAAATCAAGGCCTGTCGTGCTTTCGACATCAATCCAAATCGAGGAGCTTTACACACTGACGGAGTCTTTGACGACCTGGAAAGTCGGCGACAAACCTGAGACTAAAAGAGTCGAATTTCGGGTCTTGAGAGATGAGCCGATACGGATTCTTAGCGCAGAGAGCCAGCGGGAGGAGGTTACTTGCGAAATTGAGGTTATAGAGGAAGGGCGGGCTTACGATCTTAAACTTACGCCTAACTCAACTGATGGTTCGCTCCTTGGAATTGTTAGGATCGAAAGTGACTGCGAGCTTGAGAATTACGCTCGCCCACTTGCCTATTATGCTATCCAGAGATGAAGGGCACTTTAAGACAAGTGAGCTTAATTATAGCGATCTCGCTGGCGGCATTCGCATTGAGCGTGGTTTTCCATCCCATGAGGCCGCCTTGGTATCGGGTTACCAGTCCAGAAGAGTTGCGCTGGCAGATCGACTTGCCGGTAGCAGCGGCGCTGGTTCAGGAAGGTGAAGTTCTTTGGGTTGATGCAAGGAGTCGGGAGAAATATGAAAAAGCTCACCTTGAAAATGCGATTCTTCTCAATGCGGGGGAGTGGGCTGATTTGATGTTTCAACACCTGGATATCTTGCAGGATGCCATGGGCAAAACAGTCGTGGTTTATTGTGATAGTGGAGAGTGTCAGAAGAGCAATAATGTTGCGAGCCGGCTGAGGGAATTGGTTGGCCTGGATCCCGTCTATGTGCTCAAGGGCGAATGGACAGAAATGAAATCCATGATCTCAGGATCAGGCGAATAGGCGATCCCAGTAGCGCTCCAGTGCTTCTTTTTCAAACCATTCCAAACTCCACGGATCGGCGGACAGGACCTCATTGACCACATCAGACGGAATTCGATAAACCTGCGCCTCGATGGTGCCCTTTTCTGTTTGGATGGAAACAGTGACGCGCTCATAGAAATCATCTTCGTATTGATCAAGTCGATCAAGAGCTGCTATCGAAACATTCTGTATCACGAGGCCCGGTATAGGATATGGACTGTCTGAGTCGGCCGCTATGCCTGGGAAGTCGCCATCTTTTACCCGTTGAATTCGGTGATGGAATAGCTCTCCGGCAGTAGAAATAGGATCAGGACAAAGGGTCACTGTATTCCAGATCTTTGGAACCATCAGGGTGCCGTAAATAAACAAATTCATGTTTTGAGGTAGCCTTGCTATTTTTATGCCTATCGTCCAATCTTGTGGGGTGCAACTTTTCTTCCACTCCCTGCATTGGTTCTGCCCGTTGTTTTGCTGTGCCTTTATCAGTTGTCAGGCTGTGCCCAAAGATCATAACAAGGCAGGAGGGGTAGATCAGGCGGCTGGGTTGACTCCAATTCAGTTGCCGATAGGTATAGTTCATATGGTTGATCCGGGAGGATCTTTTGTTCTGATTCAATCATCCAGGTTTCTACCCGTGGAGCCAGGAGCGTCGATTGTAAGCGTTTCGATAAACGGTATCGAGACCGCCCAGCTCGTCGGCAGCTCGGCGCGAAAGGGACAGTTCATAACGGCTGATATCATAAGTGGTCGTCCTGGAGTGGGCGATCGTGCGGTGATGACTGATATTGCAAAGGTGGATGAACCTGCGAGCGATCCTTTAAGCCAAAGGCGTCATTCCGACGTTCAGGTTCTTGAATAACCCATGCCTTGACCGCCTTAGATACCTGAGGTTTCCTGAGTAAGCAATATGGAGGAAGCAGAAGCGGTGAAGGCCGGCGGGACGCGCCGGCCACTTGAGCGTATCATGAGAATTCATGAAGCAGTCAGCCGTGGACATTTCCCAAACTGCAATTCCATTGCCCGTGAGCTGCAGGTGAACCGAAAAACGATTCAGCGTGATATAAGCTTCATGAAGAACGAGCTGGATCTCCCTGTCCAGTATGACGGAACCAATCATGGGTATTTTTATTCGCGCCCCGTGAATCAGTTTCCCTTGCTAAAAACATCTGCCGAAGACCTCGTTTCATTAATCCTCGCTCGAAATGCACTGGATCCGCTCAAAGGTTCGGCACTTGAAGCAACGCTGCGGCGCGGGTTCCAACGCCTTCAATCAAGTATGAGTGAGCAGGTAACCATTCCGTGGTCTGAGTTGGATCAAGCCTTTGCTGTAAAATCACAAGGATTCACGGAGCATGACGCTTTTGTTTTCGATCGCCTAGCTAAAGCAGTGCTGGAATGTCGCGAGCTTCACTTTGAATACCGTAAATTGAGAGATCTGATTCCGGAGAAGCGTAAGCTGCAGCCGTATCACCTCGTCGAGGTCGAGGGTGGATGGTATGTGATCGGCTTTGATTTGAAACGGGAAGCAAGGCGGACTTTTGCCGTGCAACGAATGAAGTCAGTTCACTTGACGAACAAACGCTTTTTGCGTTCACGGAATTTTCGGTTGGAGGATCACTTTGCTGGGAGTTTTGGTGTTTGGGCAGGTGGCGAAGGAGGGGGGCACTCATTCCCGATACGAATAAGATTTTCAGGATTTGCTGCAAGGGTGGTGGCCGAAAGGCGCTGGCATCCGAGTCAGGAGGTGACGCCAATTGAATCCGATGGTAGCGTTATTGAACTGACAATGAAGCTGAGCGCACTTGAAGACATTGCGCGATGGGTTCTTGGCTTCGGCGGGCAGGCTGAGGTTATTGAGCCTTCGGAATTACGAGAAATAGTGGCGACCCAGTTGAAGGAAGCTGCTGCTTTGTATTGAGGCATCTTTGGATAAGAAATTTGGAGAGAAATCGGTTCGTGTGGCACCACCGAAGATGGCTGATTCGAAATTCAAATTTTCACGCGGTAGCACTTTGATAGCTGAAACGCTTAGTCGAGAGTCCTTCTTTATCGACCAAATCTCGGGGTAGAACGACCTTTTCTATTTTAAGCCTTCCGTCTCACGGCAAGGTGGCAAAAGTAGCCACAGCCAGCAGGGAAGGGTCAAATAGTGGCGCCCTGATAATTCCTTACGAAAGAACTCTGCGATTCACTTCAGGTATCCGAGTGAAGCGATTCGACGAGGCAAGGACGTCTGGCTGCTTTCACAGCTCACCGTGGGGAGGCCATTAATGAAAATAAAATAATAATTTTTTATAAGACTCTCCTGACAAATTCGGGGGTGGGACTCTAAATGGCCGACCCTCGGAATAGAGTGTTATTATGAAAAATAGAAATAGATCTGTCGGCGTCTCTCTTTTCCAGGCATCTAGTCGCTGCGACTGCAAGCAAGTTAAGACAAAAGTAGCTCAATCGGCTTCAGGTGAGCATGTAACTAAGTCCCCTAGCGTTGGCCTCGTGTCCCTATGTAAAGAGATTGCCGGGACCTTGATTCGTCGTTACGCAGATACAGGTGATCCGAGAGGAGCGTGCGATGAGGTTCATGCAGTTTTGACTGATAAACTTGACTGCGATCCTGATCGGGCGATTGCAATGATAGACCTAGCGCTAGAGCTGATTCGGTTAAATTCTTATGGAGAATACCGTAGGAATGATCTGGAAATGAGCCTTTTGGTATCAAAAGCCGCAGGCCACCTTGGTGAGGCCGGACTAAACTAGGCCTCGTTTACAACAATGAGTTAGATGCAGTCTCTTGAGAATGAATTGTTACCAAAGGAGCTACGTAGCTTTCTCATCCTCTGGTGCCGGAGAGGTTTCTTCGAAATTTGAAGCTTTACTTTCCTCAGTGACAATCCCGGCCTCGGCTACAAATTCAGCAAGCGCGAGTTCTTCCATAGCGCTGCGCTCAGCTTCCATTTCGATGAGTTCGGCGTTGTCGATACTATCTTTCGCAACGCGCGCCCGGCCCTTGGCATTTTCGCGTTCTTCGGCGACCACTTCCTCAAGTCGATTGAGAGTATCGCCTGCACCGCCGATTTCGTTGATTAAACCTGCAGCCATTTCGTTTAGCTCAGCCGTGGCTCTTGCGATACGCGTTTCATCGATATCCCGCCGCAGAGATTCAATCTTGGCTTTCGCGGCTTTTACAGAGACATCGCGAGCGCTTTTGAGTTCTTTGTAGGTCTTTTCAGCTTCTTCGAGCTGCTCAATGTTTGCCTGATGCTCGTCTTTGACGTTCCGCAAACGGAGAGCATACTCGCCAGCCAGCTTTCGGTTGCCGGCTCTTAAGTGTGCGGCGGCTTTCGAAGTGAGTTCTTTCTCTTCTTTTGCCTGACGCTGAACTTGTGATATCAACCGTTCGCACATGCCGGCGTGGGCTGCGAGTCCCTTATTGTATTCAGAAATTTGTTTACGAAGGTTTTCTTTCTCAATTTCCAGCAAAGCTTCAGGGTTTTGCTTTTCAAGACCAGTGACAAAGACTCCGAAAAATCCGCGTATAAAATTACCAAGTCGCTTTAGCATAAAATCACAGGTGTTTAATCAAAAAAAGTTTCGCACTACTGGGCTAAAACTCAAAAGCGGAAAAAGGGAAAAGTTTGAACAAAAAACTATCAAATTTTTCGGATCAGTGGCGATTGGCTCTGGCTTCACGAGGTGCTGTCAGCTAAGATTGTCTTCATGGGCGAAACCAATTCCATCGCCGTCGGGTTGACGGCACTCTCACAACTTCTGAAGCGTGAGAAAGCTAGGGGATCTAAAACACTTCTTCTAAAGCCGGAAACCGAGGAGGCTTTGAACACCCTGCCAATGAAATT
>MDTC01236662.1_pt1 | contig 17548 bp, 26 predicted proteins | sample 811181 | NCBI WGS metagenome assembly MDTC01 (sample SAMN05326644, study PRJNA326480) | marine metagenome | isolation source: seawater | place: Pacific Ocean: North | collected 2011 | reverse complement strand
ATGCTTCTTTTCTTAATTGTTCTAGTATGCTATTAATAATATCGCCTCTAGATGCTACTAATGATCCTTCATCGATATTCATTCTAGAAAGAACATCATCTATAATACTGCCACTGTCAACAACATCTATAACTCTGCCACTAGCAAAGTCTCCCATACGTTGTCCACCATGTACCATATCTGGATCAACAACATCTTCTACGTCTAAACTTGACAATTCACTATATATTGTTTGCTCTAATGTTTCTCTATCCATCATATCTGTATTTGCATTCATCATATCTACTAAATGTTCTACAGCGGCATCACGGATAATACTTCTTTCTTCACCTTCATCCATTCTAGAAAGTATATCTGCTCTTTTATCTTTTCTGTCATAATCCTTTGCAGACTTATGAGCACCAGCACCACTTTTATTTCTAGAATGTTTAGCAACTGGATTAGGTTGCTTAGGACTATAAGGTTTAGGTTTTTGTGGTTTGCCTTCACCGACTAATTTACCTCTCATAGGATGAGGTGACTCATGACCTTTGTTAGGTTTAATTTTTTTAGGCTTAGGGTCCTTTGCTTTAACCTGTTTTGCCTCATTTAAGAAATCTTGTAGTTTCATTATACGTTCTCTAATCTCACCATTAACCGTTCTGCACGATTTGTTACTTGCTTATGCCATCTAGAATCTCTACCTTCCTTGGCGGCTTCCTTCCAATCTTCTTTTAAAATTGCGGCATGCATTTTTCTAAATTTACTTAATCTAGTTCTACCCATGTTAAACATCATATTAACCAGGATCTGCTGTACCTCGTCTGGTAATTTTCCAAACACCCCTTCTTCGTATAGCAACTCACATTCTCCGATTGCTGTGTCGAGGTCTTTTTCAAAACACTCTTTGACTCTTTCTTCTGAAACTGGCGTGCCGACTTCTTGTCCGTACTCTGGATCCGATTCAAGTACCAAGTGCCCGACACCAAATGTTGGGTAGCCGAGATGGTCTTTATAGATTTCATTTACAACTCCTTCATCAATCTTAAGTTGTTCAAATACTGCTTCTCTATTCAATTTACTATTTCCTCTAAAAAATCTTTTAAACATTATATGTGTATTTATCATGTTTACAATTTTTAGTCAAAAAAATGCCCGACCTAAGCCGGGCATTATTAATGTTACTAAATTACTCTAGTTTTTAAACACTACCTGCATCTGCAATAGAACCGTAATCTTTAACAGTAAGGTTCTCGGTTACAACTAAAACTGTAACAGTAGCCGCACCACTAGTGGCGGACCCTGCATCAATTGTTGCAGTTACATTTGCATTTGCTGTATAAATGTGTTGATAATTACTATGAAACTGAAATGTTTGGGTCATGTCTGCGTCATTTACAGTAAATAACCTATCAGTGTCACCACTATCTCCAACAATAATGCTTGTATCTGAATCTGCACTTACCCAAGGGCTAGGAACATCTACTGAAACACTATAAATTAATGAGTTTGCTGGGCATTCAAACAACGTTGTTGTGCCTGTGTTATATTGCACTTCTGTACTAACATATTGTGCAACAGCACTTGTGGCATTGTCAAATTGACCTTTTGTCAAAAATGCATTTGCCACTGTGGCATTTGCACCACGTACTTCTACTAGAGTTGAACCATCGTTGTCAGTAAAACTAAAAAAGTTGTCGTCGGTGTCTGTGAGAATTTTAAGTCCGCGTTTTCCTAATTGAACTAAATTAGCCAATCCCTTCAACGCAAAATTGTTTATATCTGCCATTTGGTTACTCCACTATAATCGATTATGTAGAACTTCTACATCATTATTTATCAAATTTTTGTAATGATATCCTTAAAGAAATCCTTATACAGTTCTATTCCTTTTTGGTTAGGGTGGCAGTCTTCTTCTGATATACAATATTCTGTTTGAGAAGACAAAAATTGCAAAGGCTTGTTGTCTAAAAACCTATTAAAACATTTATCCCAATGAGGCCATTTTATATTATATCTAGTATTAGTACTACTGCATTGTCTAAATGTTACATCTCCATGGTCATCGTATGCATGTATGAATCCCCACATCACAGTTGCACCTTTAAAAATATTTGCATAGTTATTGGCAATTTTAATTGCATTGTGTGTTTGCATTATAAAACCATCCGGTCTAGGATCTTCGTTATGATTATTAATTTTTTGTATATTCATATTTTGATTAAAAAACTGATTTCTTCTAGAACCTGATTTCATATCAAGTAAAAGTCTTTGTTTAACTATATCAGACAAATTCGACTCCTCTATTAGTTCTGGGAGTACTGTAAAATAACTTTCTATTTGTCCTTCGTTATAATTGAAAAATGGAATTCTATCATCAATTGTGAATCCAAATATCAATAAAGGTTTTTCACCAGGATTTTGTGTACACCATTCGTGTATTTTTTGTAATGGCTGAATTGCTATATCAAAATTACTTGCACCACCATTGGCTAGATTAGCCCAAGGTATGTTAAGTTCTCTTCCTAGTATGCCAGGCCATGTGCTGGCTTCGGGTATATCTAAAATATTTTTACAGCCTTCTGTGAAACTATCACCTGATGCAATAATATAATCAAAATTCATGCTAATATTTATTGACTTATAACTTTTAATGTTGTATAATTTAGCCATGTTTGACGATTCTATACAACGCATTGGTTTCTGTTGCAAATATCTGCACCCGGATCAGACGCAAAAGCCTAAGATCCTTAAGGAGATACAGCAGAACTACACAGAAAAGGTAACTACTGTAGCATGGTGTAAAAGGCAGGAGAAATCTGTTGCCGAGCAACGTATGTTGGATTTGATAGAACACAACATGCAGAGTGCATACAACCTAGTTGAATGGGTAGGCAGTCTACCTGAGAACCGTAGGATGGTGAGACTTGGAAGTAATCAAATACCTATGGCTACTGAGCCAACTTATCGCTACATGTGGGACGATCCTGATAATATCAGAATGCTGGAGAAAGGATTCGCCAAGGTGGGCCAATTGGCTCGTGATCTTGATGTTCGTATTTCTTTCCATCCTGGGCAGTTTTGCGTCTTGGCTAGCGACAAACCTGATGTTGTGGAACGAAGTATTGACGAATTTGAGTATCACGTGAATATGGCACGTTGGATGGGATATGGTCAACAATTTCAGGACATGAAGATAAATGTACATATATCAGGTAGACAAGGCGCCGAAGGCATTATAAAAGCATTACCTAAATTGTCACCTGAGGCTCGCAACACTATTACTATTGAGAATGATGAGATGTGTTGGGGACTAGATGAATCACTAAAACTTAAGGACCATTTGGCATTGGTGTTAGACATACACCATCACTGGATTAGAGATGAAGAATACATACAACCCGAGGATGACAGAGTTAAAGCGGTTATCGACAGTTGGCGTGGAGTTCGCCCTGCTATGCATTATAGTTACAGTCGCGACGAGCATTTACCTGTTGGTGACAATACCCACACTGATATGCATGATATCGTGGGACTTCTTGAAAGCGGTTTTAAGAAACAGAAACTAAGAGCACATTCAGACTTTTACCCTAATGTAAAAACAAATGAATGGGCATTGAGTTTTTGGCGAGATTTCGATATTCAATGTGAAGCGAAGGCTAAGAACTTAGCCAGCGAACAACTATGGCGTCAAGCCATTGATTCTGGTTTTGTAACACAAATTGACTCCGGAGTCTGTGTTGACTGATTGGGGAACGCCGAGTTCCTTTACTATCTATCACATCTTAATGAGCGGTGAAACATTTTTTGTGTCAACTGGTTCTATAACCAATCAGTTACTTTTATTTACAACGAAACTAAAAAATGGTATAGAAACACCATTTTTTTGTTAAATATAGCATTGGAGAGTAATTAATGACCTATGTAGTAAAGGGAGAATGTGTAGACTGTAAGCATACAACATGTGTTAAGGTTTGCCCAGTGGATTGTTTTTACGAAGGTGAAAACACATTAGTTATAGATCCAGATGTCTGTATTGATTGTGCAATATGCGAACCTGAGTGTCCTGTTAATGCTATTGTATCAGATAGAAAACTTAAACCCGAAGACCAAAAATGGTTAGAATTTAATACAGAAATGAGCAAAGTGTGGCCCAATATACGCAAAGTAAAAGATCCTATGCCCACTTACGAAGAAGCCGCAAACTATACTGCTGATGAACAATGGACTAAAGTAAGCAGAATTCCATTCAAAGAAATCGACTAAATACTTAAGATTTCCGCCATAAAAAGTGGCAAAAATACTTGACACAGTCACACTAATTTAGTATAATATGTTTATTAAAGGAGTTGGAGACATGGAAATGATAACAATCAAGTCAGTGCTACTTTCTATGCTAGTAAGTTATGCACCGTATAATGTAGACGGAGTCAAGATAGACCCCGAACAAGCATTGTGTTTAGCAACTAATGTATATCATGAAGCAAAAGGAGAGTCTTTAGCAGGTAAAAGTGCTGTTGCTCATGTAACATTAAATAGAGTTAAACATCCAAAATATCCAAACAACATTTGTGATGTTGTTCAACAAGCAAAATATTACACAAACTGGAGAGGCAAACAAACACCTGTTATAGGTTTATGTCAATTTAGTTGGTATTGTGATGGCAAAAGCGATGCAATTCAAATAGTATACCATGAAGGTAAACGAAAAGGTCAGCCAATTGGTCCTAACATGGAAGCCTGGAAACAGAGTGTGCAGGTTGCACTTTTGTCGATGAAGGGTATAACAATAGATCCAACAACGGGTGCAACACATTATTATAATCATAATATCAGCCAACCTAATTGGGGAAGTGTGTATCCTGTGACTGCTGTTTTGAGCAATCATACCTTCTTAGAAAGAAACGATTAAAACAGTATATTAAGATAAATACTCTTGTAGGAAACACAGGAGTAATTATGTACGAATATAGATGCAAAGTCTTGAAAGTCGTGGATGGTGACACAGTAGATGTAGACATAGATTTAGGTTTTGACATTGTTCTTAGAAATGAACGTGTTAGACTTATAGGCATAGACACACCAGAAAGCAGGACGAGAGATAAAGTAGAAAAACAATTTGGTTTAGCCGCAAAGAAAAGGCTAAAAGAAATGCTTGATAATAAATCAGGTCCTATTCTAAAAACTAAAATCGATAAAAAAGGCGTAGACATGAAAGGTAAGTTTGGTCGTATACTAGGCGACTTTACTGTTTATCATGCACCAACAGATTCTTGGAGAATGGTATCTGAAATAATGGTAGAAGAAGGACATGCAGTTGCATACTTTGGCGGCAGTAAAGAAGAAATACAAGACAAGCATATGGCTAACCGTAAAAAGTTAATCAGAGAAGGTCATGTAAAAATGACTGAACAAGAAGCCGGTTTAGTATAAGATCCAAATTTAACCCAAATAAATATTGCTATGTTTAAATGGCAGTCTATGGTGGGTTATGTTTATCCTTGGAAAGCAACTGTTTTAGAAAATCTCATCAAACAACATGTTGACTCCAATACAAATTGTATTGAAGTTGGTGTTTTGTGTGGAAAAAGTTTGATGCATCTATTAGAAGTTGGTAAACCCAAGCATGTTTTTGGAATAGATCCCTTTACAGGAAAACATCAACAAACTGTACAATTCAAAGACTTGTTAGACATAGACATCAACTATGATACACAATACGATTACGATAGAGTAACAGACCATTTCAAAGAATTTGACAATGTTACTATTATAAAGGATTATTCTCCGTTACACAATTATGAAATGCCTGAAATAGGCTATGCTTTTATAGATGGTAACCATTATTATGATAATGTACTTGCAGATGCAGAATGGATTTATTCTCTCATGCAAAAAGGCATAATGGTATTTGATGATTATGATTTAGATGGTGTTGCAGAAGCATTAGATGTTTTTGCAGAAAAACACAATTTAACAATATCAACTTCTGACAATAGAGAATTAGCCTGGATTTTAGTAAAAAAAGGTTGACTTTTCATAACTAATCTGTATAATAGAAACATTACAGGAAAATACTATGCTTATTGAAGTTATTAAAGAAAACGAAGTTGTTAGTTGCAGACTTACAACAGGCGAAGAATTAGTTGCAAGACTAAAAAAAGATAAAAGGGAAGACGGTTACGTTGAACTTGATACGCCATTGATTGTAGGTAGAAGTGCAGAAGGCTTCGGACTTATGCCATATATGATGACAGTTAATCCAGAATCAACAATATCAATTAAAATGGAACATATTTTAAGTATGGCTAAGACTAATGAAGAAATAAGTAAAGGCTATACAAAACAAACATCAAAGATTGAAACACTATGACAAAAAGATTTTATTCAGGAAAAACTTATGCACATAATACAGGACATTCATGTGCATTTAGGCAATGGAGAGCAGATAGCCATTGCAATCTAATCCATGGTTACGCATTACAGTTTGAGTTTCTCTTCGGAGGAGAAGAACTTGATGAACGTAACTGGATAGTGGACTTCGGAGGATTGAAGCCACTTAAAGAATGGTTGAAATATATGTTCGACCACACATATCTACTTGCAAGTGATGATCCAGAGTTTGAAACATTTCAAATGTTAGCAGACAAAGGATTAATTGATTTGAGAGTAGTTGGAGGTGTTGGCTGTGAAAGATTTGCCGAACAGGCATTTGATGAAGCAGACAGGATTGTAAAGGAACTGACTAATGGTAGGTGTTGGGTACAGAAATGTACAGTTAGAGAACACGAAGCCAATAGTGCTACAGTTGAACTTGCAGACCACCAAAAAATGCGTTTCTTAGAAGACGTGCAATAAATCATCAAGTATGTATAACTAACAGGTCCGTGAAGCCTTGGGACGCCTAGATTTGCAATAAATGAGATATATATGATATGAAAAGAGTTGCTAAAGAAAAGAGGTACTGACGAGTACCTTTTTTTATTTGTAGTCTACTCCTAGTTCTTGCCAAAAACGTTTTTGATAATCCAGCCTATCAAAGTTTAAAAATCTAATCCAATTCTTTCTGCATATTCGTTGTAGTTCTTTTGTTTCGAATGTGTCTATGTTTTCGATTATATCGATAATATTGTCGTTTGTACTCGTAAAATCATTTGTATGATAATCGCCAAATACACTTCTAAAAGTATCAAAACCTAGTTCTTCTAATCTGTCTAATTGTGCAACATTGCAATTAACAACAAAAGGCATACCAAAGACAATCGGCTTCCAAGTTTTTTCTGTGATAGGTCCCATCATAAATCTTTCGTCTTGCCCATCGAAAACACAATGAGTTTCGTGTGCTACCCAAAGTTTTGAATTCCATAACCAAGGTTTAGCAACAAATCTATCTTTTAATTCATCATCTGCAATATTTTCTACTTGATGCTCATCATGTTCCATTTCTTTATAATCAAATCCTCCTATGTAACCTTGGGTATGTAATTTTTTTTCATTTATTTTTCTATAGAAGTCTGTTCTATGAATTTTATGATGCCCTAATAATGCAGTAAATTTATGTGACTTTAAATCCATACGTGAAATATTTTCATGAATAAAGTCTTCATAATTGTTACACCAAGGTATCCAACGTTTGTGATGTTCTTGTGCCTCCATATAAAATGAATGTAAGGGTACACAATTTATTCCTTCGATTTTACATGCATTGTCTCTTACAAGTATACCATTTTTTGCTAATTTTAAATCTTCTAATACAGTTATGTCATCTACTTCTTGATTTAAAGTATTAACATACACAGGAAAACCTGTAAACCATGCTTCAGTAAAATTTGTAACAATGATATTTTTACCTTTAACCCAACTTCTATCTTTCAATAATCTCCAATGTCCTACAGTAATTTCTAAGTATGCATCTTGTTCATAATTACCATTTAAAACATCTTCAAAATCTATGCAATAGTCTTTTAAGTTCCATGCTTTTGGGAAATTATGCATTTGACTACATGCATTATGCAAAACATCTTGGTCAGGTTGGCAGACACTTTTATCTCTTGCAATATCATACATAAAATAATCAGATAATGTAGAACCAAAGTAAGTGTCGTTAGAAAATTTAATAGGAAGTATCATTATTTTTGTGCATAACCATACTTCTCAATTAAACGTATTGCTTCATCATGAGGTATTAGTTTTCTTCCAGGGTTCTCTGGAAATACACAACACGGCTGAACATTATAAAAAGTGTCTTGTTCTGTACACCAAGGTCTCTGCCAATAGTTGCCATCATCGTCTTTTTCTATCATCATATGAAATTCGTCGTTTTTTAAGACTGTAGTCATGTCTTTTCCTATTTGTTTACTTGTGGGTCTTTGTAGTCTGTCTAAATATTCACCTTTTCGGCTTATACCAAATACTGGAAATTCTTGATTCCACCCTTTACTTACTTTCCATCCATGTTGTTGCCCTGGGTCATAATCCCACATAGGTTTATATGTGCCGACTATATCTTTATAAAATTGACTTAACCATTGTTTTTCTTCTTCCCATGGGTCATCATTTTCCATTCGTACAAAAACATCTACCAGTTCATCGTCTACAAATTTTTTAATTTTTCTACCGCCAGCATAGGCTATATAGTGTAAATTTTCAGTGATTTGAAGTTCTAAGTAGTTTTTATCAGTGCGGTGTATCCAAGATAGTTCCATAACTAACTATTTATTCAGATAAATACTAATTACTATGTTGTTTGGTCTACTAACATTATTTACAGCCCTCGCCATCGCCGGAGTTGCGGCATGGTTTAGTATTGCTGGACTTATGGCTATTTTCAGTGCCTCAGCATTGCCTATTGCAATAATGGCAAGTACATTGGAAGTAGGAAAACTCCTCACGGCTAGTTGGTTGTATAGATACTGGAATGAAACCAGTTTGCTTCTAAAAACCTATCTCACGACAGCAGTATTTGTTCTAATGATTATTACATCCATGGGTATTTTTGGATATCTCAGTAAAGCCCATTTAGATCAAGCAGGTGTAAGCAGTGAAGCATTTGCCACCGTAGAAAGAATTCAAGGTCAAATAGATAGAGAAGAAAATAAAATTGAAATATTAGAAGACAGAATTCTAGGATTAGGTGGAACAACTGATGTTAGTGGAAGTATAACACAGCAAGAAACAATTAGAGATGGTGCATGGGCAAGAGTTCAAGGCGATATAGATTACAACCAAGAGCAAATAGAAAACGTTAGAAATCAATTAAAAGAAGACCTTGCACAGTTAGATAGCAGATTAGCCACATTAGATAAGTCCGTAAATGACCTTAGAGCAAAAGGTGTAGAAGTTGTTACATTAGACGAAGGTGGTGCATTTAGACAAGCGGAAACAGAAAAAATAGATTACGTTGCTCAAGCAAATGAATTGTTTGCTAGTCAAAAACCAGAACGTGATAGTATAGCAGAAGAAAAGGCAAATTTAAGAACACAAGCAAGTACAGACATAAAAGTATTTCAAGATGCTATTGATAATTACAGAGCTCAAGCTCAAAAAACAATAGACGATGCAAATGCAGAAATAAACAGATTGAGAAATCAAAACACAGAACAAGAAGACATAAACCTACAGAAGATAGACGAGTTCAACACAGACATAGACGCAATTTATGATAATATTGCATTATTAAAAGATGAAAAATTTGAAGCAGAAAGTATTGTAAGAGATTTGGAAACGGAAGTTGGACCAATTAAATATGTAGCGGAATTGATTTATGGTGGCGATAGCCAGAACTATTTAGACCAAGCAGTTAGACTATTCATATTAATGCTAGTATTCGTATTCGATCCACTAGCAGTCGTATTGGTTATTGCCGCCAACCAAACCTTACTAAGATACGGAATAAACTTAGAAAAAGGAGGACCGGAAAATGCAGGAAGTATCGACAACCTCGATTACGGCAACATATCCAGTTCAGAAAACAGCAGAATGGAGGGGACAACCTCTAATAGAGAAGAGTCAACAGATACACAGACCAGCCCACAACGAGATAGTGACGAGGACGTATCTGTACGATCAACACGGAAGGATAGTGAGAGTGGAGACACAGAGTCAGAGTCTCAACCTACTAGTGTAGAATATTTCGACAGAGATGAAATGCCATCAGCAGTAGATGATGCGGCACAGGCAATGGCAGAGGCGGCTTTAAATAATAAAATAAAAGAATTAGAAAATCAACTGGAAGAAAAACCCAAAGAAGTAATAGTAGAAAAAATTATCGAAAAAGAAAAGGACATTAATTTAGATTTAACTCCACCTCAGGCTATTTTAGATTTAGAAAAAAAGTTACAGAAGAGGCTGGATAAAGATGACAAGTAAGAAAGAGTTGCAAACAGCATTGGATAGTTTATGGGAAAGATATGCTGGCACGTTATCTTTATTAGATGATGCTTTAGATAAGTTAGACGAAAAACCTAAAGAAGTAATCAGAGAAGTAGTTGTACCTTTATCAACAAAACAAGAACAGTTTTATCAAAAAGAGATTACTAGATTAAAAACTCAAATTTCAGAATTAGAAAAAAAACTTAAAGCAAAACCAAAAACTATTACTAAGGAGGTGCCAGTTGAAGTCGAAGTCGAGAAGATTGTTGAAGTTGAAAAAATCGTTGAAAAACCAGTCGAGGTCGAGAAGATTGTTGAGGTTGAAAAACTCGTTGAAGTACCAGGACCAGAAAGAATCGTAGAGAAAGAAATAGAAGTTCCTGTTGAAGTAGTTAAAGAAGTTATCAAAGAAAAAGTTGTAGAAGGTCCGCGTAGAACACAAACTATTGAATTACCTGCTACAGGAGATTTGAGAGCGGCGGCTACTTTAATTGCAAATAGTGAGATGAATGTAAATGATTTAAGCACAGAAGAAATACTCACTATGCTGAAGAATTTGAGCGAAGAAGAAGTAAATAATAAGTTAGGGTTTTGGGCTATACCTTTACCCACAGACGGTGACGAAGATAACACAGGCGAAACTAGATACACTATTAAAAAATGAGCAGTAAATCAGACGACACAAACGATAAAAATTTAACATGTAGTTTCTGTGGTAAAAATAGAAACGAAGTTAAAAAACTAATAGCCGGCCCTAATTCATACATTTGCAATGAATGTATTAGTATAAGTTATAAAATCATTTACGAAGAAACACCCGGCAATGATGTTGATATATCAGATATACCTACACCAGATGAAATCAATGAACATTTAAATCATGTAGTAATAAGTCAATCACATGCAAAAGAAGTTTTAAGTGTTGTTGCTTATAATCATTATAAAAGATTATTTTTTGGAGACGAAGAACCAAAAATAGAAAAAAGTAATGTTATAATGTTAGGTTCAACAGGTTCAGGTAAAACATTACTTGCTAAAACTCTTGCTAAAAAACTTAATGTTCCTTTCACAATAGCAGACGCGACAACATTAACAGAAGCAGGTTATGTAGGAGAAGATGTTGAAAGTGTGATAGAACGATTATTACATCAATGTAATTGGGACGTTTCAATTGCACAACATGGTATAGTTTTTATAGATGAAATAGATAAAAAGGCAAGAAACAGCGAATCAAATACAAGCACAAAAGATATAAGTGGTGAAGGCGTACAACAAGCATTGTTAAGATTAATAGAAGGTACTACAGTAAAAATACCAACACCAAATGGTTCAAAAAGACCAGACTATGTAGATGTAGATACAACAGATATATTATTTGTTTGCAGTGGATCATTTGTTGGTATAGAAAAAATAGTTAATGCTAGAGTAAACAAAAAGAATATGGGTTTTAATTCCAAACTCAATACTAAAGAAAATGCAGAATGGCAAAAACACATAGAGCATAGGGACTTAATATCTTTTGGTTTAATACCTGAACTAGTAGGTAGGTTACCAAATATTGTAACATTAAACGAATTAGAAGAAAGTCATATGGTACAAATACTTAAAAAATCAGATGCAAGTATTATACCTCAAGTACAAAAATTAATGGAGTTTGATGAAATAAAACTCGAATTCAACGAAAAATATTTTAATGACGTTGCTAGACTGGCAAAGAAAAATAAGATAGGTGCTAGAGGTTTAAAAAGTATTGTAGAAGAGAGCCTACACAATATCATGTTCAGAGGCCCTAAATTAAAGGAATCTGGTGTTGTTAAAATAAAATTTAACGAATACCCAGGGAAAAATGTTGACACATATCCTATTTTCTTATATAATAATGGCAATGAAGTCATTGATAAGGACTATAAAATTAAACTAAGAGGTTAACTTGAAAAATAGAAGCAATCAAAATCAAAAAAATAAAACATATACAAAATCGTTCAATCAACGTAAAAGGGATGAAAAGCCTAAAAAACCAGAACATTATTTAGACAAGTTCAAGGCTGAAGTTGAAGTTAGAAATGGTGATGTAAACAAAGCAATCAGGATTCTAAAGAAAAAACTTGAAAAGTCCGACTTCCAAAAAGAATTAGCAAAACAGCAGTATTACGAAAAGCCAAGCGAAAAACGTAAACGTAAAAAACAACAAGCAAAGAAACGTTGGGAACGTTATGTGCGTGATGCAGAAATGCGTGGAGACATGAAACAGTACGAGTTGACTGGCACAAAGTGGATGAAAAGCAAAAGAAAAACAAGAAAAATGCGTGATGCTAAAGAACGTCAACAACAACGATTAAGAAATCTAGGTCACTACTAATGAAGGTAGTGGTTGTAAGTGGAGGCTTTGATCCACTTCATTCGGGACACATCAATTACTTAGAAAGTGCAAAAGCACATGGTGACAGATTGGTGGTATTACTAAACAGCGATGAATGGCTTACTAGAAAGAAAGGCAGACCTTTTTTGCCTTTTGAAGAACGTGCAACCATTCTAGAACGTATGCATATGGTAGATTATGTATATGGCGTAAATGATAAAGACGGTAGTGTTACTCAAGGATTAGAAGACGTTAAAAAAGCATGGATGGATACTGCAAAAGATGTTGAGTTTATTTTTTGCAATGGCGGAGATAGAACTAAAGAAAACATACCTGAAATGCAAGTTGAGGGTTTTGAATTTTTGTTTGGTGTTGGCGGAGAACACAAAGCCAACAGTAGCAGTTGGATATTAAAAGAATGGAAGTATCCAACAGAACGCAGAGTTTGGGGCGAGTTTTCAGACCTGTTCCAGGATGATGCTGTTCGTGTAAAAGAATTAGTAGTCCAGCCAGGTAAAGGTATTAGTTACCAAAGACACTTTAAAAGAAGTGAAATGTGGTTTGTCAGCAAAGGAAAAATATGTATAAAACATAGCAGTTGGAAACCAGAAGATTTTAATATCCATACTGTAAATGTAGATGAAACATTTCATGTGAGACAAGGTGACTGGCATCAAGCATTTAATCCATTCGATGAACCTTGCCACATTATAGAAATACAATATGGTGAAGAAACAAATGAGGACGATATAGAACGTCTTGAATACTACGGAGAATAATGGAATTGAAACAATTAAACATATTAGCAGTAAATGATATACTGAATGAAATAATTGAGTATGAAATGGCAGGTGTTGTTAGATATGCACATAGTTCACTTATGGTCACAGGACCATATAGGTTGCCTATTGTAGCATTCTTGCAAGAACAAGCAAACGAAAGTTTGCAACATGCCTTACAAGCAGGAGAACTTATTACAGGATTTGGTGGTCATCCAAGTCAACAAATTGCATACATTGACGAATCACATGACCATTCAGTTATTAAAATTCTTGAAGAAAGTTTAGCACATGAAGAACATGCAGTATCTCTTTATAAAAAACTTTTAGTGGAAGTTGCAGATGCAAGTGTTATGTTGGAAGAATATGCCAGAGGACAGATTGGTATGGAAGAACAACATGCATTAGAAATTAAAAAAATGTTGAAGGATTATGCCTAAAACAATCAGAGCAACTATTACTGTAGAAGTTCCTTATGAAAATGAATTATTAAATTACGGTAACAAGTTAAATGCCAAAATAAGAGAAGTTATAAACAATTCAGACTATATAACTTGTGAAGTAGAAGCAGGAAACTTAGAACCAAATGGAAGACCAATACTAAGATTAAACGATGAGACTTAATTATAAAGATTGCGGTAAAATAGGATTTACATGTAGCACATTTGATTTGTTACATGCAGGACATATTACAATGCTAGAAGAAGCAAAGCGACATTGTGATTATTTAATTGTGGGTTTACAAACAGATCCTACTATAGACAGACCAGACACAAAAAATATGCCAGTACAGAGTTTAGTAGAAAGACAAATTCAATTGGCGGCAGTAAAATATATAGATGAAATTGTTTGTTATGCAACAGAACAGGATCTAGAGGATTTACTTTTAACACTACCCATAGACGTAAGAGTGTTAGGAGTCGAATATAAAGATAAAGACTTTACTGGTAAGAAAATATGTAAAGACCGAAACATCAAATTGGTGTTTAATGGTAGAGACCATAGTTTCAGCAGTACAAGTTTGCGGAAGAGAGTTGCACATCATGAAAAAGTTTCTGAACATTCTTGAACGTTTAGGACGTAAAAGAATTATCATGGATAGGCTTGATAATGAGCCTTATCTCACTAGATACTATTTGTTTTTGAAAGAACGCAAATGGTTCCCTTTTAACATATTTTTACATAACTTTCATAAAGGAGATCCGGATGATTTACATGACCATCCTTGGCCTTATTGCACTATTATCCTTAAAGGTGGGTATTGGGAGCATCTCAAGACTGGCGAGCGAAAGTGGAGGAGACCCTTTACTATTCGCCTTGCAGGCAGTCGGAGCCTTCACCGTATCGAGTTGGAGCCTGGCGTTGATACTTGGACTTTATTTATTCCAGGGCCACAACTAAGAGAGTGGGGATTTATAGACAATGGCGAATGGAAACAACATGAACAATATCTTGCAGAAAGATATAAAGGATAAAAAAAGGTTGACATCATTTTAAAAAGATGTATAATAGTAAACAATGTGTAATTTTGCACAGAAAAATTAAGTAGAAATTAGGAGGTCATATGACTACAACTACTACAGTAACTAAAGAGTCAAAAGTACTTGCGGCTCTTCAAGAAGGAAGAACTCTTTCATCTGCACAGATGAAAAGTTTCTTTGGAATCGGTAACCCACAAGCGGTTATCCAAGCATTAAGGTTTAAAGGTTATCCAATCTACCTTAATACTGTAACTGATACTAAGAACAGAACTCGCAGAGTTTATAGACTTGGTACACCTAGCAGAGCAGTAATTGCCGCTGGTTACAGAGCACTTGCAAGTTCGTAAGTTTTAGAACTTGATAAAAAGGAGCCTCCGGGCTCCTTTTTTTATGGAGGCACAGATTTCAGATATAAGATTCCTATATTAGTAAATGTTTTATTTTGGATATTATGTTGGAGCATACAAGAACCAATACATACCGTGTCATTCCATAGGCGTCAACAACAAACAAGTGAAATAAACATAGAAGAATTATAACAAATATTTACATAGTTAAAACACATTATAATTGATGTAAATATGCTTCAATTATTGCTAAATAATTGCAACATTTCAAATATCCCCACAAAAAAGGGTGTTACATTTATCACACAAAGACTTGACATTACACCATGTTTTATGTATAATAATAGGTTCCTATGAAAGAAAAGGCGTATTTCTGCGTCTCGATTGATTGGGAAATATAATAATAAAGGAGGAATATATGAAAGGTATATTCACATTTATGGTAGCAATAATGCTATCGGCTCCAGCATTTGCTGTTGATTTCAGCGGTAAAGTTGGTGTAGCATCTGATAACTATTTCAGAGGCGTTAATATGAGTGACGGTTTAGGATACTCAGGTCAAATCAATTTAGGATTTGATAATGGTTTCTTTGCTGGTGCAAGTGTTATGTCACTGGATGAGCATTCAGATTTAATGACAAGTGCATTGGTAGGCTACAGTGGTAACCTAGGTGACGTTAATTTTAGTGTCGCTTATGTTGACCGTGGCTTCCAAGGTATTAACATTGACGGATGGGAAGAAGTAAACGTTTATGCGGACTTCGACTTATTTGGTGTTTATTACTCTAAAGGACTTGACGATGCAGGCGATTTCTACAAAGTAGAATCAAGTGCTCTTAAATATGTCGATGTTGCTTATGGTGACTGGGACAATGCAGGTTCTTTTTGGGAAGTATCTAAGTCTTTTGACTTAGCCGCCGGTAGTTTAAAAGTTGGTTATGTTGATCATGACAGCAACGATGATGATTTTGCAGACAAAATCACTGATGTTGACAACTTTTATGTTGGCTACTCTTATAACTTTTAAGAATTTTACGTTTTAAAGGTTAGTGTTAATGCCCCTATTTCTCAGATTTAGGGGCATTCTTTTGAACAAAACCCACCAAAAACCATAAAATTTACCAAAAAAAGTGGTAAAAAAGGTTGACAAATACCCCCATTTTCAGTATAATATATGTATAGTTTAAATAAAAAGGAGTAATAATTTGAACAGTATTTACACACAAAATCAAAGCAAGGACAAGATTACATCTGTAGATGGTCATTGGATTCAAACAGTTTCTTGCTCTAATAATAACGATGGCGATTCAGTCACTATTCAACTTACTGGATTAGAAAGCATGTGGTATAACCACGAAGAAAACGTAAATCATCCAGAAGGTTCAGAATATCCTGAAAGCATAAATGTTCCTTTCATGAAGTTGATGAGACAAAGAGTTGTTGATAGCATACTTCATAGAACTGGAATTGATATTAGAACATTCGATAATGTTATCCATGCTTCAATATCACCTGCAAAAGACAGTGATGGTAATCCAGTTTATGATGGTGTTGGTACTGAAAATTTAGTGAGGAATATATAATGGCAAAAAGAATAACAATCAAAGACCTTATCGTTAAGGCAACAAAAAATCCAGAGAACATCAACGATGATGGTTCTATCAACTGGAACTTTGTAGATGCAGATATCCATTTGGATAATGCTGAACTTAAATTAGGCTTCACAAGCCAACAACTTTTTGAAGAGTTGGAATCTTTTGATGCATAATGACAAGGAAACAGAAAAGGCAAATTAGCAATTTTGTTCAATCTACATTGAAACTTGTAGGTTGTTCTTTATTGTTTCTTGGCATGACTATGGCATTAGGTGTAAATCTAAATCCTCACATGGAACTTACAGCCTACCTAATGTTGTTTGGTGGCTCTATACTGATTATGACACACAGTTTTAGAGCAAATGACCATTTATTTTTATTGGTATCTAGTGCAGGTTTTCTATTAGTAGGTAATGCATTCTTAGGTACTGAAACTGCATTAGCCATTGCTGATGCATATGGTATTGCATTAACTGAAGATGAAGGTTGGTGGGCCAAGTACGGTAAGTTATTTGTAGAAATTCTCAAGGCGGTAGCATAATGACAATGCATTTGGCACAAGGTCTAACGACCATTAGAAATAGAAAATACAAGCCTAAAATGACTAAGGCTAACATAGCCAAGTGGACTGAAGGTT
>MDTC01066419.1_pt1 | contig 17551 bp, 15 predicted proteins | sample 811181 | NCBI WGS metagenome assembly MDTC01 (sample SAMN05326644, study PRJNA326480) | marine metagenome | isolation source: seawater | place: Pacific Ocean: North | collected 2011 | reverse complement strand
TCAAACTTATAAATAATCAGATCTTGAACATGCCATAGACTTTTAATGCGACCTATATTAATAAATTGGTTATGATCTTTACTCCATACACTTTTGAGTGTGCTGATCATATCACCGCCTGAAAGTTTGATAGACTGGAGTTGCAGTGCTTTTTCTTCACATCGTGGCGCCACATATTCACTGACGAGCATAGCAGCAAAAATGAAAGGCAAAATAGCAAAAAAACTTGAGCGGATAATTTGAAACTTAGATAAGCCTATGCTTTGTAAGATGATTAACTCTGATCGTGCAGCAAGGCTACCCATGCCTATTAAACTACCGAGTAAAACAGCCATGGGTGCAAACATCTCAAGATCTTTAGGGATCAGATACAAGGTATAGATGAAGGTATCAAAAAGTGTATAAGTGCCTCGACCTATTAAACGAAATTGATCAAAAAACTTAATCAAAGATGACAACGCGGTGAGAACAAAAAGCGCGAGTGTGGATGAAACCAACAGAACACGTGCGAGGTACCAATGAATAATTTTCATGATGTTGCCCTTGGTTTAAATCGAACAAACCATTTACGTTGTTGCACAGTAGGCTTTTTAAATAAGTATATTGCAACACAAAGTACGATACCATGAATCCACCATAAGCCAAATTCAGCTGGAAATAGAGATTGTTCAATAGCGCGTCGACCTACCATTAATGCAATGAAGTAACTGATATAAATTAAGATAGCAGGAACGATTTTAGCAAACTTACCTTGACGTGTATTGACTCGGGCTAAGGGTACTGCAAGTAAGGTTAAAATAGGGAGCATCAGTGGTAAAGAAATATTCCAGTAATATAAGCCTTGTGCTATAGGGTCATTGAGCTTTTTGAGCTCATTTAAGGGCAGACTACTTAAACTTAAGTCGATATCTCTTTTATGTACTTGTAGTAGCATACGGTAGCGATCAAAAGTTGTAATTTCAAAGTTAAGTTTTTCATCAAAAGTAGTGTAACGTGTGCCTTGCGCTAAAATCAGGTTTTGCTGATTTGATTTGTCTTTTTTAACATATCCTTCTTGTGCCATAAGAATATGATATTTAGAGTTTTTATCATAATCACTTTTATGTGCAACAAATATGGTTTGTAAGGTATTGTTAGGATCGATTTTATCGACAAAAATGACAGATTTACTGCCTTCAGGATGAATGAATCTTCCTGCAGTGAGCGTATCAATACTGGTATTAGCATCGATGTGGGTCAGTAGCTCTTCGCTTTTATAGTCAGCCCAAGGCTTAATATAAAAAGATAAAATACAAAATAGGATAATGTTCACGGTTGCAACAAGCATTAATGTTCGTGTTACGGCCCACTCGCTGAATCCAAGTGCATGTAAGGCTGTCATTTCATGATTGACATACATGCGACCATGGTAAAAAAAGATCCCGAGAAATAAACTAAAAGGTAGAATGAGAGTTAACACGTATGGTAACTTGAGACCAACAAGTTGTAGAATGAAGTTTGTTGGTATTTCGCCATCAGCTGCATCACTCAAGATGCGGATAAAGTGCTGGCTAATAAAAACAATTAATAAAACGCACAAAACGTAAAGCTGAGCTTTAAATGCTTCTTTTATTAAATATCTTTTGATAATCACGAGGTTGCTTCCAGCTAGATATTGTAAATTTAAGCGGTTAATAATAGCTTATATCTTAAATAAAAACAAAGTGTTATTCTTTTTTACACTACTTAATTTCGATTTAAGCTTCTTAGGGGCTATTATATCTAATAATAATGTAAAAAAATCTTTCAAAGTTTAGGAGTATACATGGAATTTTATGTGAAAAGTGGTCACCCAGAGAAACAGCGTTCTGCTTGTATCGTTTTTGGAGTGTATGAACCGCGTCGTTTGTCGGCAGCAGGTGAACAGTTAGATAAAATTAGTGGGGGGTATATCAGCCAGCTCTTGCGTCGCGGCGATATGGAGGGTAAACAAGGCCAAGTTTTACTTTTACATCAAGTTCCGAATATCAACAGTGATCGTGTTTTACTGGTCGGTTGTGGTAAAGAGCGTGAGCTCAGCGAAAGACAATATCGGCAAGTGATCAAGAAAATGATGATAACGCTTAATGATACGGGGTCGATGGAAGCTGTATGTTACTTAACGGATTTACATGTAAAAGGACGTGATACATATTGGCGCGTGAGACAAGCTGTTGAAGCTTCATCAGACGCTTTGTATTTGTTTAATGCTCTAAAAAGTAAAAAAGAAGAGCCAAGACGTCCCGTGCGGAAACTTGGCTTTAGTGTGCCAACACGTAAAGACTTAGCTTGTGGTGAGAAAGCGATTCTTCATGGTACGGCGATTTCAAAAGGGATTAATATATGTCGTGATGTTGCTAATATGCCACCTAATATTTGCAATCCAGTTTATCTAGGTGAACAAGCCCAAGCTTTAACTCAATTGTCTGATTTGATTGAAGTACAGCTTTTCGGTGAAAAAGAGCTCAATGAACTCAATATGCAATCGTATCTTGCTGTCGGGCGAGGTAGTGAAAATGAATCAGTGATGAGTGTGATTGAATATAAAGGCTCTCAGTACAAAGGCAAAAAACCTTTAGTCTTAATTGGAAAAGGTCTTACTTTTGATTCAGGTGGTATTTCTCTTAAGCCTGGCGCGGGCATGGATGAAATGAAATATGATATGGGCGGTGCTGCAGGTGTTTTAGGTGCCATGCGTGCTTTAGCTGAAATGGACCTGCCTATCCATGTGATCGGTATTTTAGCAGGCTGTGAAAACATGCCAGATGGTCGAGCTTATCGCCCCGGAGATGTAATCACGACGATGTCAGGCCAAACCGTAGAAGTGTTAAACACAGATGCAGAAGGTCGCATGGTTCTGTGTGATGTCCTCACTTATGTTGAGCGTTATGAACCTGAAGCTGTGATTGATACAGCAACGCTCACAGGTGCATGTGTGATTGCGCTGGGTCATCATGCAAGCGGTTTAATGTCCAATCATAATCCTTTGGCTCACGATATACTTAATGCAGGCGAACAATCGGGTGATCGCGCTTGGAAAATGCCGCTTTGGGATGAATACCAAGAGCAGATTGAAAGTCCTTTTGCAGATATGAGTAATATCGGTGGTAAAGCTGCAGGAAGTATTACTGCCGCAGCATTTTTGTCTCGATTTGCGAAAAAGTACCATTGGGCGCATTTAGATGTTGCAGGTACAGCATGGAATTCAGGTGCGAATAAGGGCGCAACGGGGAGACCTGTGTCTATTTTGACACAGTACTTGCTGAATAAAGCAGGAGAGAGCCGCGAATAAATTTTGTGTGTTTCAAGGCGAAAAAGGCGAATATATCGCCTTTTTTTGTATTCGAATTGTTTTATGTTTTTGCAAAATGAGTCATAATACGCTTTTTATCAAATAGTTATTTTTATACGCTGCAACCAAGTGTGTGTAGCTTTGAATGAATTGAGCCTTATGGAAAATAAAAAAACGTATCAACCACAGAAAATAGAACAAGCTCTTTATCAAAATTGGGAAGAGCAGGGCTACTTTAAGCCAAGCGGAGATTCCTCGAAAGGGAATTACTGTATCATGTTGCCTCCACCTAATGTGACAGGAAGTTTGCACATGGGACACGCTTTTCAACATACCATTATGGATATCTTAATTCGTTATCAGCGCATGAAAGGTCAAAACACACTCTGGCAAGTGGGTACGGATCATGCGGGAATTGCCACACAGATGGTCGTAGAGCGTCAACTTGAAGCACAAGGTCAAACTTCTCATCATGACTTAGGGCGAGATGCATTTTTAGAGAAAGTCTGGGACTGGAAAGCGCAATCAGGTGGAAATATTACACAACAAATGCGTCGCCTTGGTGTCTCTGCTGATTGGGATAAAGAGCGCTTCACTATGGATGAAGGCTTTTCTAAAGCTGTGCAAGAAGTTTTTGTGCGTTTACATGAAGATGGTTTAATTTATCGCGGTAAGCGCTTGGTCAACTGGGATCCTAAGCTCGGCACAGCTATCTCTGATCTTGAAGTCAATAACGTCGAAAAGAAAGGTCACATGTGGCATATACGTTATCCCTTAGCCGATGATGCTTTGACAGCTGAAGGTAAAGATTATTTGGTTGTGGCGACGACAAGGCCTGAAACGCTATTGGGTGACAGTGCTGTAGCGATTAATCCTGAAGACAGCCGCTTTAATCAACTGATTGGCCAAGAAGTGATTTTGCCGATTGTAAATCGTCGCATTCCTATTATCGCTGACGAACATGCAGATATGGAAAAAGGCTCAGGCTGCGTTAAAATTACCCCCGCACATGATTTTAATGATTACGAAGTAGGTCAGCGCCATCAGCTGCCTATGTATAGTATTTTTACAAAAGAAGCAACAGTTGCTCAGCAAGCTGAGGTCGTTACTTTTGAGGGTAAGCTCACCGATGAGGTCATGCATCTTCCAGAAGCTTATCAAGGTCTTGATCGCTTTAAAGCACGTAAAGTGATCCTAGAAGCATTAACGGAACTGGGCTTATTAGAAAAAACAGAAGATCATACACTTATGATCCCTTACGGTGATCGAGGTGGTGTGGTGATTGAACCTCTATTGACCGATCAATGGTACGTTGCTGTAGCGCCTTTAGCCAAAACTGCTCAAGAAGCAGTCGCCTCGGGTGAAATCAAATTTGTTCCACAGCAATATGAAAACATGTACAACGCGTGGATGGATGACATTCAAGACTGGTGCATTTCACGTCAGTTATGGTGGGGACATCGTATTCCTGCTTGGTATGATGATCAAGGTCAGGTCTATGTAGGCCGCGATGAGGCGCATGTACGTGAGAAGCATCAACTCGATTCAAGTGTACGCCTAACACAAGATAATGATGTCTTGGATACTTGGTTTAGTTCTGCTTTGTGGACTTTTGGTACTTTAGGTTGGCCAGAAAACACACCTGACTTACAAAAATTTCATCCAACAGATGTTCTCGTGACAGGTTTTGATATCATTTTCTTCTGGGTTGCAAGAATGATTATGATGACCATGTACTTTGTCAAAGATGAGCAAGGTAAGCCTCAAGTCCCTTTTAAAACCGTGTATGTCACAGGTCTGATTCGTGACGAACAAGGTCAGAAGATGTCAAAATCAAAAGGTAACGTGATTGATCCTTTAGATATGATAGATGGTATCGAGTTAGAAGCTCTTGTAGAAAAGCGTACAGGTAACTTGATGCAACCTAAGCTTGCTGCATCGATTGAGAAGCAAACGCGTAAAGCTTTTTCAGAAGGTATTGTTGCGCACGGCACAGATGCGTTGCGTTTTACCCTTGCATCACTGGCTTCAACAGGACGAGATATCAACTGGGATATGAATCGCTTAGAAGGTTACCGTAATTTCTGTAACAAGCTTTTCCAGGCGAGTAATTATGTGATGATGAATACAGAAGATTTTGACTTTGCGAACGTCGATGTCAAGAGCTTGCAACTGTCTCGTGTTGATCAGTGGATTCGTATTAAACTAGATAAAACTATCATTCAAGTAGAACAGGACTTAGCGCAGTATCGTTTTGATCTCGTTGCACAAACTTTATATGACTTCACGTGGAATGAATTTTGTGCTTGGTATTTAGAGTTGACTAAGCCCGTATTAAAACAAGGTACTGAAGCTGAAGTGGTTGCAACGCGATATACGCTGCTTTATGTGCTGGAAAACTTACTGCGCTTGATGCATCCGATGATGCCTTATATCACAGAATCTTTATGGCTTGACTTACAACCTTTGATGCAATTGCCTCAGAAGTCGATCATGCAAACAGAATTACCTCAAGCATGTTTTACTACGACTCATGATGCTGTGGAAGAAGAAGTTGAAACCTTTAAACAGTGGATCAGTGCAATCCGAGCCATCCGTGCAGAATATAATATTGCGCCTTCGAAGCCTTTGTCTTTGATGATGCAAGGTTTAATGCCATCAGATGAGTCGATTCTGGCCAACCAGTTAGATTTATTGAAAGATTTAGCGCGCCTTGATCAAGTTACTGTCATCGATGCCAAACAAGATATGCCTTTATCCGTAAAACAGCTGGTGGGCTCTGTGGAATTGATGATCCCTATGGCTGATTTTATTGATGTCGATGCGGAGAAAAGCCGTGTCTTAAAACAGCGTGAAAAGTTAGAACAAGATATTAAGCGTATTGAAGGCAAGCTCAATAATGCTAATTTTGTCGCAAAAGCACCTGTGGCGGTGGTTGAAAAAGAAAAAGCTAAGTGCCATGCGCTAGAGCAAAGTATTGAAAAGTTAAACGAGCAATTACAACAACTAGATCAGGTGTGCTGATCTGTTGATATAGGATACATATATGAAAGTTGTTATACCTGTTGCAGGTTTAGGTACAAGAATGCTGCCTGCAACCAAAGCAATACCTAAAGAGATGCTACCTTTGGTGGATAAGCCTTTAATACAGTATATTGTAGATGAATGTCATCAAGCAGGCTTTAGAGAGCTTGTTTTTGTCACACATGCATCAAAGAACTCGATTGAAAATCATTTCGATACTTCGTTTGAGCTAGAGTCTATGCTTGAGCAACGGGTTAAGCGTCAATTACTCGACGAAGTACGCTCTATTTGTCCTGCAGATCTGACGATTTCTTGTATAAGACAAGGAGAAGCGAAAGGCCTGGGGCATGCGGTTTTATCTGCACATTCCTTGATTGGTGATGCACCTTTTGCTGTAGTTTTACCGGATGTACTGATTGAGCAACTCAATCAAAAAGATGAACCGGTTAATTTAGGTGCAATGCTACAACACTTTGAAGTATCAGGACATAGTCAAGTTATGGTTGAAGAGGTTGCAAAGGAAGATGTCTCTAAGTATGGCGTGATTGACTTTGCTGACCATAAGGATCAACGTATTGCTCATATTGTTGAAAAGCCTGCTGTAGAAGATGCACCTTCTAATCTAGCTGTGGTTGGACGTTATGTTTTTAGCCAAGATATCTGGACGCATTTAGCCAATACACAGCCTGACGCATCGGGTGAAATTCAGTTAACAGATGCAATTGCAGCGATGATTGCTTCTGATCATCAGGTTAAATCTTATTCTATTGACGGACCTTCGCATGATTGTGGGAATAAGTTGAGCTATGTGAAGACTTTTATTCACTATGCATTGCAAGATAAAAAATTGGGTGCTGATGTGGCTAAATATTTGAAAACACTAGCTGTTTAATGATGTTATATTTTGCTTTGTTCATAGAGTTTGAACAGAGCTCTATGTTGGAAGGCTTATCGAAAGATAAGCCTTTTTAATCTCTATGCATTAGTCGTTTGAAGAACGACGCCGATCACGCTTACGCTGAGGTGAGCCACTATGCTCTGGTTTACGAATCATACTTGAAAAGTCAGGTCGAATGACTTTGAATTTATTAAAATGTTTTGTTGTGACTTCTTCTTTAGGTAGCATGAGTTGAGAGCGTCGTAACAGTCTGCGTGCATCCATGGATATCCTGATTTCGGCCATAGGAATGCCGTCTTCTTTTCTTTTATGTGATCGTGTAGGCCTTTGATTTACATATTGTAAAATGCCTGATTCTATGAGCTCTTGTACAGCAATTTCTTCCGTGGGCATGATTAATATAGAACTACGTTGGAGAAAAAATTCACGTAACAGAGCACGTTCACTGAGATCAAGAAACTTAAGCTTCTCACTCATTTTGTGTTGGGCTCGTTTTTTTTGTATTTTATAGGTAAATTGATCTAGAAAATAGCTACAGAGATTCATGACTAGGTAAGAGGTGGCGATCAGAATGAGTAGACCTATTGTATGCTTATGGTGCTCAACATATTGGTGAAGATGAATATAGCTTAAAAGCTTTTGTGGCAATAAAAGTAGAAGAAGACAAAAACAGCTAATCCAAATAGAAAGTTTGTTTACCCATACAGTCGTGATGTGAAGTAGGCTGAGATTAGGCAATGTTTCTCTCGTCATCCTCTGACTCCATGAAAATATTCAACTTTTATTCAAAGTCCTAGCAAAAAGTAGGCCATATCAATGATGTAGCACAGAGGTGTGTAAAAGTTTTACAGGTGGCTCAATGATACGATGTAGTAGTTTTTTTTGAGAACAGATGAGGTCTAAGGATTGGGGCTGAAAACTTTGTGCAATATTCACATGATACTTATTCATATAACCTGTATCAAATCGAGTATCGGCAAGATAAAAAGTTTTACTTTGTGTCGCATTATGCACAATGAGCTGGCATGCTGTCGGTTTTTTGGCTTTTTCTGGATAAGTAAAGCCATAGCTGCCATATAAAGCGGGATAAGCTTTACCTTTAATCTTAGCTTGTGGATCGTAATAACCAACTAAAGTGATCACAGGAATTTCATATCCTTCAGGTCTTGAGCCTGATATGGTATTTTCATAAGGCTCGTACATTTTATGTAAAAAGTTCCACTTTGAAAAACCAGTACTGGAGTGTTCATCAAAGCGTGCTGTGGAGAGAAGAAATTTTTGTATATGATGTAAAGAGTATGGTGTATAGAGGGTGTAGTAATTGGTGTAATAAGGTTTTCCGCCCGCCATTGCATCTTTACTGAAATCATGATTAAGATAATGTGAAACATGTTTACCATTATCGGGATCTCTCTTTTCAGGATTATAATATGAAGTGAGCCTATGGGTTGTTTCGGGATTAAAATTAGGAATAAAAATATTCTTAATGCTATCCCAACCCCAAGTTGAGTTAGGTTCACTAGACTTTCGGTGTATGCTGCCTTGAAAATCTCCAGCAAAATGAGACAGACCGAAAGCATGTCCTAGTTCATGACTGAACTCATTACCTATTGAATCTTTGAGCGTCACTACACCATTTCCTCCAGATAAACCGTGAATTTGAAGGCCATTTTGATAAAGACCCTGCGCATTATGTAATGTAATTTGTGCTGCCAGATAATGATGGGCTGATTCAGAAATTGAGCTTGATGCGTTTAATCCATATTGAGCTAAATTAATACCATGAGATATGAGTAACTTACCAATATAGTATCGCATATCTCCAGTATACACGCTGCCTTGCCCAGTATGAGGCTTTGTGAGATTGTAATGTTGACCATGAGGTAAGACAATATCGAATAAAGACACAGGTGCATAACGAGAAATAATCATGCGTGATACAGGTATGCTTTGGTAAAAATCCATCTGTGCTTTGTCTGATTTTTGAAAAGTAAATTGATCGCGATAAGAGGTGAGAAAGCCTAAATCTATAGTATGTAAAATTAAATCTATTTGGGGCTCAATAGGAATACTTTCTTCTCTGAGCAGACCATGCTTATTGCTTTCGGAAAATCGAATGAACAAACCTGGTTGAATATGTTCTTTAGGTATCACTAAGCTCCAAAAATCACCATAAGTGATGGAAGCCATTTTTTTATCATAATGACTGAACCAAGTATTTCTATGCAGCTTTAAGATAATGCTTTTTCCTGTAGTTAAAGTCCTTATCTTACCTGAAAAGTGGATTCTGGAGTCCATATCTGAGTTGGACTCAATAGTGATATATTTACGACCATAGCTTTTGATTTTGGGAATATGAATCGCACCTGAAAAGGCTCCATTTGTTGTTTTAATGTGCAGGTGATGATGTTGTTCTAGTAGCTCTTTTATTTTTTTTCCAGTGAGATCTTGTCTTAATGCATTGATGGTATCTTTATCCGACATCTTTATATCATAGGGCGGTGGGTAAGAGAAACTCAGTTGATATGGCGGTATGCCATCAATTTGAATCGGTTGTGTATACGGGCGCATCTTTTTCTTAAAGATGAGTTGATGCTCGGCGTTATAAACATGTACCGTGATATATTTTTTGTCATCTATTTTGTCCTGGGGTTTAAATAAGATTAGAGTCGTTCGGTTAGCAACGAGGTGAGGCTGTATATCATTTTCAATTTGATGTAGAGAGGGAATAATTGTGCTCTGCGCAAACAGAACCGTTCCTTTCAGGTTACCTACAATATCGCTCGGGTACTTTTGATTATAAAAAGAATAAAAGCTTGTGGGCGGCAAAATCCAGCCACTGATAAGAAGAGAGAACAATATAAAAGAGAGTATGTAGAGCGTATACTTCGTAGAATGAGAGCAGAGAAAAGACATATGTTGATCACAATGAATTGGTTTGAAGCTCAATGCTCTTTATCTTACTTTAACACTCTAATATATGATAACGTTGTCTTATAAAAAGTTGAGAGTGCCAAATTGGACTTAAATACCAAGAAGCGAATAAGACCAGACCTATACATTCAAGCGATAACTTAGAGTAGGATGCTAAATGTAATTGAGGCTTATTCTTAAGGTAAGATAAGTTATAAATTGCCGTACATGTTTGTATTTTATCTAACCAAATTAAGCTTTGCAAAAAATATCTCAGTAGTCTTTTATGGATGGCATGGGAACAAGATGAGATAAAAGAGCTGTACTTTATACGATGAACAACTTGATTTGGGTTCAAAAATGCTCCGATAATGACCTGAAATATGTAGAATAAAATGCGGATAATTTGTCTTGTAAAAGAAAAAGTAGATGTGATATGATGAGCGAAAATTTTCGTCCTTGAGCTTTTCTTAAATACGCTTAAGCTGTGTTTAGATAAATCCATAATATCTTATCCTTCTTCCATAAAGCATCACTGGCTATGCACTTTGCTTTTTTGATTCGGTTTCTCTTTTATGCATTTATAATGCCAATTAATGCCCTGATATAAGGCGTTATCTACTTTTAAAAAATAAAGAGAGTATTAAGTAGCATAGATTGACTAAGAGTGCTGTTCACAAAGTCTGTAGCTGCTACGCATGATAGAGCCAAAGACTTAAAAACGATAACCTACAGAAAGTGCACCATACTGAGCGTCAATTTTATGTTGATAATATAGATCGCCTTGAATGATAATATCTCTCTTAAGGTATTCTAGGCCATAAATTAAACGTACATACCAGCGTGAATTTATATTGTAGAGAATATAAGACTCAAGCTGGTGGGATGTAATGTTATCGTTGTGACCTATAGTGCCTTGATGCGCAAGGGTGAACTTATTGGTTAATTCCATGCCCATACCCAACATCACTTTAGGGTAGTAGTCAAAGCTTTTGTATTGAGCGAATTTATCACCGAGTATATTATCGATTCGAATTTGGTGTTGTGATATCCCAAGTCCAGCACCTAGTTGAAATATCCAATCTGATTCAGGAAAAAAATCATAAAACACGAGTTGACTTAACTCATATTGTCTCAGAGAAAATACAAGGTGTTCATTGGACAGATAAGATTTATTCTGAAAGTTAAACCCTTGGTCAATGATGCCATCATCAAGATTTTCAAAAAGAGATAACCGACCTTGATAAAAGAAATTAGATGTGATGTGAGCCGTGATTTGAGGCGTCGCAAAAAGAGGATATTTATTGTGGCTGGATACTTCATTTAAGTTGATATTTTCTTTTTCTTTATAGAATAAGACATTTTTTTCATAGTTTTTGCCACCAGTGATTAATTCATATTGAAAATCAAAGTCTTCTTTACTAGGTTGTATAGTCTGAGACTTTGAACCATCTATCTTTATGGACATCTGCGCGCCTAAACCATCGGATGAAAAGTAAGGCAAAACAGATATTTTGGCATCACTGACATGACTTGATGTAAAGAGTAAGGAGTTAAATACCGCAATACTGGCACTGGCAATTACATCGTCAATGTGATGCTTATTCGCATATACGCGACTATAAGCCACAATAGAGGCGATGGTATAACCAGGATAAGCCCATGCAGAGCCATATCTGTGATGTAGATAAGCAGCACCAGAAAATGCAGCCGCAGAGTGTCCAGATGGAAAAGACTTGTAGCTGCCTTTATGATCAGGTCTCTGTCTGTGCGTACTTTCTTTTAAACCTACAATAATAAGCTGACTCATACCTGTACCTAAAAAAAGCTCTTTAGTACCTTGGTAATCACCGATAATCAAGCTGCCTAAAGCTGCACCAGCAGGTAAAAAAACCATCGCTTCATCACCGAAAGTTCTCATATTACTTTTGCGATCGCCGTACATTTTTGTTTTTGCTACAACTTCTTGATAAGACATAGCAAAGATAATAACGAGATATTTGATTAATTTCATGGACATTAAATAAGCCTTATTATGCTTACTTTATATCGGTGTTATTTCAAGAAAAATGAGTCTCAATGAAGAGGTAATGTAAATAGGCGCTTTATGTTAAGAAGATAGAGACATACGCATATTGAAAGAACAAATTTTTTTAATTTAAATTATTGATTATAAGTTGCTTTACTTATTGGCTCTACTGAGAGTTAGAGTCACTTATGCTCATTCGTATATGGCTTCAGTGGGGGAGTAAGCTGTAGTGGCCTCTGGAAGCTTTCCATTGCATATTTTTTTGACTCTGATACATAAATAAATACCAATGATCGATGATATTCATACCAGGGTGAGGCTCCCAATTTTGACCAAAGTATTGTTGACAGCTTTGTTTAAACTCTCGGTAATTTTGTTCAGAGATTTGCATGAGGCGTATAGTAGCATGAGTGCGAATCTGCAGTGTTGTCCAAGTGCCCGCGACTTTAACATACTCACCATCGCTATCGATTAGCCAGTCCCAGCTTTTGGTGCCTAGCTCTTCACAATATACGTAATAAGTTGCTGCAGAACTTGTTGCAGAGCATATCCAGATACATATAGATATTATAAATCTTGACCACATGTTATATGATCTCATATCACATCAGCTCATACAAAGCCTAGTTTTGGATAAAAGAATGATCAATAACTCCTTGCCTCATATTGAGGTGAGGAGTTCAAACAATTGTTGAAAAGTGATGACTTTATAAGGAGTTATCTTAAATTTTGAAATGCCTGAAGAATTTTTTTACCACCTTCGGTTGTATTGGCATCCATTTGAGCCATACGCTCGAGCGTCTTTTGTGAAGGCTGATAGACTTGTTCAGCGGTAGCAAATGATTTTGTTTTCATTTTTTCTGATATTTTGATTTGCATCTTTTCTCCAGGAACTTGTAAAAAGACTTAATCGAGCTGTTCTTTTATATAAAATAAACAAGATTCGAGCCTAAGTCTAGCACCAAACTGATCCAGAATCCATTCATACGATTCTTTTTTATGTTTCTGGAACTGGTTCGGTGCAGGTGAATAAATGGATACAACCAGTACGGTTTTTGTTGTATCAGCGTGAAGTTGAATGGGGTAACACATGATTGAGCCTGTCTTCGTACCATGATGACACTGCTTGAATCTAGGATGAGGTTGTTGTAGTTCTTGCGCAATATCTTCAATGATGCATAAATGTCCTGTTTCGGCGGCATGCATCAATGTACTACCTTGCTGTAGATGTTGAATATCTGTTTTAGGGTAGTTTTGTTTGGGTACAGAAGAGAGCCACTTCACTGGTCTTATGCGATAATCAGTCTGTAAAATATTGTCAAACAGTGCAATACGAACTGTACAATTTTGATCGGGCATAAACATTTTGTAGACATCGTAAATGCCTTGGTTGATCAGGTTAATTTGGTTTTCAGGGTCTAAAATATTTTTGGGTATGTTTGTGAGGTCTTGACCAATAAGAGGCTGATATCTTTCTACTTTTTCTGACACGCCTTCTGTAAGAGTATAGAGAAATTTAGCGATTTGCTCGTCATTGAGTAATGCTGCACTGTGTTGTTTTTGCTGTAGCCAATGTATGAAACAACCAAGCAAAGAAAGTGCAAGGCTGACACTGAAAAAGGTATAGCCTAAGTATTGGTGACTTGAAATAATATCGAACCAGTTTGCTTGAGGTTGCCTGTCTAAGTCATTGATAAGAACTGTCAGAAAAGGAATAAGACAGGACGTACATAAATTTCTAATTATGATGCCTTTTTTGGATTGTACCCAATTGAGTAGCAGGCTTGATGGGTGGGCATAATGTGTCGGGTTAAGCGACATGAAAAACTGATCCTTGTTTATGATTTTTAGAGCTTAGAGAGCGTGTCTGATTTATGTATTTAGTATTGAAGTATTCATTTCTCTTCTATAACTTTTGTAACGTATACATCATATAGAAAAATATGCTTTAAGGAAAGTTACACTAGGTTATCAGTGCACAATTAACTAAAAATCAACATTATTTAATGTGTTGTGCAAGCATGCTTAGTATATTGACAAATGCACATAATAAGAGGTTTAGGCTCAATGTATTGGTATGTTTTTAGGTGTTAGGCACCATGTTAGATTGTATGAAAGAGTCAGATTTTACTCTAAATTTAAATAGCTTTACTTGTTAGTTATAGTATGAATAAGATAAGTTATATTGTCTTTTAAGGCATATCAAATATGAGATAAAAAAGTATGAAATATATAAAATTAAAAAATATTTATTTTTGATTTTTTCTAATAGTCAAATGGAAGTCATCATGAAAGGTATCAAGATAAGAACAGCACAGATAGAAGATGCACAAGCTATCATTTTTTTGATTGTAAAATTAACGTATAAGTATATTTTACCGCACTGCGATCAAAGTGCTCATGCTTTACTGCTTAATTCAATGTCTCCAGAAAAAGTGAAGTCTTATATACAGAAAGATTATTATATCGTTGCTATGTCTGAATATAACATTATTGTAGCTGTTGCTTGTATTCATGATTATAAGCATTTATATCATTTATTTGTTGATGAGCTTTATCAAGGCCAAGGACTTTCGCGTTATCTTTGGGAAACCATAAAAGATGCATCACTTAAGCAGCGTCATCAAGGTTTGTTTACTGTTAATGCTTCGTTGAATGCTGAACCTATATATTTGAAGTTTGGATTTAAACGAAATGGAGGAGTGCAAAATATAAAAGGTGTGGTATCTATTCCTATGTTCTTTCAAATTCTGAATTCAAGATAAATACCCTTGTACAAGAATTAATAATACTTTTAGAGGAAATGATCAAGTATCCTCATCATGAGGTTGAGTTGGTATTTCTACACCTAAACCTTTTTGTTTTTAATAATAGTTCTATTTTAAAAGACTGTTTGCATTGATAGATAATAATGTATGGTATCTACGGAGTACATTCTTTGTAATCAGTACTTTTTTCTTTTTTATATGCTTTGCTTTCATATACTTCTCATTTATATTGATTAAGGTTTTTGTTATGAGAATTAAAAATTATATCTTGTATTATGCTTGTATCATGTCTTTTATTGGCGCGTTTATTCATATTTTAACTATCTATGCAGGTCCCGATTGGTATCGTTTTTTTGGTGCAGGAGAAGAAATAGCCCAGCTTGCAGAACAAGGTCACTGGTTTCCACCTGTTGCTTGTTTAGTCATAGGTGGTATTTGTTTTACTTGGGGGCTTTATGCTTTAGCTGGAGCGAGAGTGATCAAGTATTTACCTTGGACACGCGGTATCTTATTTAGTATTGCAGCAGTGCTTATTTTTAGGAATATACTTTTTTTTCCAATTGATTTATCCATTCCATTCGATGTATGGACTTTTGTGATGACGTTGTCGATGGGGTTGTCATATCTATATGGTGGGTTGACGTACACCGACTCAAAGCAAGGCGATTAACATAAAAGTAAGATATTGACTTAGATGGTTATTATTTTACGCACATGATCGAATTCTCTTATGTGAGCAGGTTTCCAATAATGACCATGCTGTTTATGATAAATACCAGATTTATAAGGTTGCATATCTAGTTTTTTTGCTAAGTTTGAGCATCTGGTATTTCCTTCAGCGATAAAAAATGTGAGGTGATGACCATATTGTTTAATAGCTTGAGGGAGTACAATAGAGCAGGCTGTAAAAGCATAACCTTGTCCCCAGTACTCAGGTAAAAAGTACATACCAAAATCATAGACATCCTTACATTGTAAAACACCACAAATACCGAGCATAGAGTCTTCTGTTGCGACAACACGTCTTGCTTGTCCTAGGCTCTGCTTAACATAGAAATCATTGATCCATTGAATCACTTCATTATCCGATAAAGCTCGACCGGGACCGATATATTGCATCACTTGTTTATTTTTTAATAATTTGAAGATTGAACGATGATCTTGAGGCATTAAGTTTCTTATGATGATTTTCTGTTGTGGTTGCATGCGAAATCCTTATTTTAAATAAATTTAATTATTTAAAATAGCGAATAGATTTTGATTGATCAAGAGCAATTGATATGTATTTAACACATGAAATATGGATTGTGTAACTCGCTTAAATATACTCCTATCAGAATATTTGAAGACACCCATCAAATAAAATTAAAAAGCATGAAGTGAATATGGTTTATTTGCTTAAAAAGAATATTAAAAATGATAGAGTCACAGATAATTTTGATAGATATTTAAATATTGGACATAGAACATTCTTCCACAGATAGAATACGTAGAACAAGAGCAAAATGAATGATATTAGAGTAGTAATGTAACTAACTTGCTTTGAGATAAGTCTTACTCGCTGAAATACCGACTCTTTTCTTATAATTTTGTGCTTGATAAAACGAGGTCAAGCTTTCAGTTTGACCGACAGCTGTTTTAAAAATAGTTTCAAAGTTTTGCGTGAGATGCACCCATTTTTTTGCTGAGATATTAAGCTTGTTCAGCAACTTAGCTTCATGCTCTGGGATAGAGCCTTTTTTATCATGACGTATAATTCTTCCTGTTGCATCAACGAGCTCTAAGTAGTCTTGAAGACTGAACATGAGTGGTCTAGATATTTCTGAATCTTTAATATGACCTTGAAAAGGTTTAAGTATTTCGGGTTGCTTGCCTTGCATGGCTGCTTTGATATGCATTTTTATGCTGGTATGGTCAGACTCTTCCAAATTCTTTGCTATTTTTGCACGTACAGGGTTTAAATCAACATAAGCCATACAAGATAGAATAGCCGCTTCATCTAACAAGGGTTGAGATTTAAAACGGCCTTCCCAAAACCGACCTGTGCATTCATCTTCAGTGTTGGCCTTTCGCGCAATAGGCTCATTTAAAGAGCGCATAAACCAACTGATATCTCGCAGCCTCTCTCTGTATTTTACGGCATAATCAGATACGGCATTGAGCTCAAATATCGTGAGGCCTTCACCTTTTAAATACCTTTGTGTGACGTCTTCTCCTTTATAGATTTGATGCCATCGATAAAGCACTTCTTTATCTGTCCAGCTGTCACACCTATCGCTTTCAACACTCAGAACGAGATGAATATGGTTGCTCATCACAGCAAAAGCACAGATATCAATCGCAAAATACTGAGCTAGAAACAATATTCTTTCTTCAACCCACTGCCGGCGATGTTCGTAGCATTGGCCTGTTAACTTATCTTTACCACATAGATAAGCGCGACGGACACAGCGAGAAATACAATGATAATAAGAGGTTGCAGCTAAATTAATGAGTGCTTTTCTTGGTTTAGGCATGAATTAACTCCGTATCAGACGATTAAGAGAGAAGTTATTGTAAACCTAAATCGCTTTTCATTTTAGTTGCGGATTTAGTAGTTAATGGGGTGG
>MDTC01269651.1_pt1 | contig 17555 bp, 11 predicted proteins | sample 811181 | NCBI WGS metagenome assembly MDTC01 (sample SAMN05326644, study PRJNA326480) | marine metagenome | isolation source: seawater | place: Pacific Ocean: North | collected 2011 | reverse complement strand
TGGAATGTTTAATGCATTATGATGAGTGATAAATGGTCTGGCTGATGCTCCTCCTAGAATAGATTGAAGAATAGGTGTTTCAACTTCAAGATATTTTTTTTCATTAAAAAAAGACCTCATAATATTCATTACCTGAGTTCTTTTTAAAAATGTATCTCTAACATGAGAATTGACAATCAAGTCAAGATATCTTTGTCTATATCTTAATTCCGGATCCTTGAATTCATCATAATTTTTTCCTTCTGCATCAGTTTTAGGTAATGGAAGGGGCCTTAGTGATTTACTTAAAACAGTGAATTTTTTTACTAAAATTGTTTTTTCACCAACTTGTGTTGTAAATAGTTTTCCTTCAATTCCAATAATATCTCCAATATCAAGAAGTTTTTTATAAATGTCATTATACATTGATTTATCTTCATTTGGACAAATTTCATCCCTGTTAAAGTATAATTGAATTTTTCCTACACTATCTTGAATTTCAGCAAAGCTTGCTTTACCCTGTATTCTTCTAGACATTAATCTCCCAGCAATTGAAACAGATTTATTTTCTTTAAAATCTGAAATAATTTTTATTGTATTTATTGAAACCTTAAATAATGCAGCTGGATAGGGATTTATACCATATTCACGAAGTTTATCTAACTTTTGTCTTCTTATTAGCTCTTGCTCCGACAGCATAATTATATTTTTAATTTATTCAAAGATAATGAATAGAACAGAAGGTACAACTAAGATGTTTTATTTCGTGTAGATATATATATATCTTAGCACTATAAATTTATGATTTGAGTTTTTGGAGAGTTTTACTGTCAATAATTTTCCCTCCCTTTTCAGTTTTAGATAGAGGATGTGGCTCTGTTTTAATAGTTTTTATTTTAACCTTATGTGGATGGGTTCCGGGTGTTATTGCTGCGTTGGTAATTTTAAACAATCCTGAAAATTAATTAAAATGAATAAAAATATTATAATTCATGATTTAGGTTTAATGGAATATGAAAAGGCATTAGAATACCAATTAAATTTATTTAATGAGATAATTGATAATAAGCTCAGTAATAGAAAAAATAACACTAAAATTAAAACTAAAAATCATCTTGTTTTTGTTGAACACAATCATGTTTATACTTTAGGAAAAAGCGGAAAAATAAATAACTTGTTAATAGATAAAGAAATCTTAGAAAAAAATAAAATAAAATTCTTTAATACAAATAGAGGAGGAGATATTACATATCACGGCCCTGGCCAGATTGTTTGCTATCCGATCATAGATTTAGACAATTTTTTTACTGACATTCATAAATATTTAAGATTTTTAGAAGAGACAATTATTTTAACCTTAAAAGATTATGGAATTAAAGGCGAAAGAAGTAAGAATGAGACTGGAGTATGGATTATTCCAAACTCGATTGATGCTAGAAAAATTTGTGCATTAGGAGTTAAAGCTAGTAGATGGGTTACTATGCATGGATTGGCTTTAAATGTTAATACTGATTTGAATTATTTTAAAAATATAATTCCATGCGGAATTAAAAATAAATCTATTACTTCAATCTCAGTTGAAACTAAAAAAAACATCAAAATGGAATTAGTTAAGAAAAAAATTATTAATAATTTTCTGAATGTTTTTTCAGCTAAATTGAATTAATCAAAGGAATAAGTTAAAATTTCATTTTCATCCCCAAAAACAGTAATTAATTTATTATTTTCATTATTTAGAGTTATATCAATATTACTATTACCAAAAATGGGAAAATTGTCAATAGCGTCCCCATTTATATCAAATAAATAAACTTTACTTTCATCAAAATTAGTTATTGAAACAAATTCATTATTAAATAACTTTGGCTTAGAGTAATTTCCGTACTTAAGCTCTATATTCTTATTGTTAATATTTAAAATATTTTCAGATATATAAGCAGTGTTTTTATTATTGCTAGTAATTGAATATTTTGATTCTAAAGGCAGAGGTTTTTTAGAAATTTTTCCATTTAAACTAATTCTAATTAGATTGTTATTATTATCGATAGTTAATATTGAATTTTTATTAATATAAATTTCATTTCCAGAAACATTCAGATTTTCAGGAAGTTTAATTCTAATGTTTCCTCTTCTATCAGTAATATATAATTTTTTCTCAGTATTTATTATTAAATAATCTTTAGAACCAATTCTAAAATGCTTAGGTGAATTAGTTATTTTATATTTTATGTTATTTTTATTAAAACCCCTAACTATTTTCATTTTTGAGTCTAGCATTTTAATTTGATTTTCATAACAAATTAAAAAACGATAATTTTTATTTTTATCATAATCAAAAACTGAAAGGCCAAGAACTTTTGAGTTTTTTTTATGGTTTATCTTCTTAACTTCTTTTCCGTTTTTATCAAGAATGATAAAGCTTTCTTCAGTATTAAAAGCATACTGTAGTCTACCGTTTTTATAAAGATCTATTTGGGTAATTTCACCTATTATTTTACTTTTTAAATTCTTTTTCCAAAGAACTTCTCCAATACTAGATATTAGGTATAAGTTGTTTTTATTGTCTTGAGTTAATAATTCCTTTTTCTTGGTAATGTAATTTGTCATCCACTTTGGTTTTAAAAAAATACCATCATCTAATTTTAAATTAAAAAGAATCTTAGGTCCGAGTGAATTAATTTCTTTTTCTGATTTTGATATACTATGAGTCTTATAAATAATATTTTCTTCAAGGGATAGGTGATTAATCCAAAATCTATAATTTTCTTGTTTTAAATTGAAATCCTTAAATAAAATAGTGTCAAATTGAGATAAATTATAAATATTTAATAGATTGCTTTTTTGTGGAATGTTATCATAATTTTTGTTGAACCTTGAAGATTTAATTAAAGTAGAATTATTTCTAAAATTTAATATAATATTTTCAATGGAATTTTTATTATTAGATAAAATCAATATATTTTCAATTAATGTTCCATAATTTTTTTTTGAAATTTCAAAGTCAACGAATGGAATTTTTGTTTTAAATAATTTAGTATTGAATTTATAAACTTTGTTGTTTCTGTAAATATAATCTGCTTTAAAATTATTCTGAATTAGTGATTCTAATAATCGATTACTTTTAAAGCTTATTGTAGAAATAGTGTCATTTTCAAAAAATATTTTACCAATTTCATTTATATCAAATAATAAAGAATCATCAATTACTTTTTTGAGTTCATTTATAGAAATTTTGTTTTCTAGATTTGAAATAATTTTTGAGTGATTATATGCAATTCTTTTAAATTGTTTAAAATTAGCTGGAATGATTTTATTTATATTTGAATTAGTTGGATTTATATCTTTTAAAATATTAATTTTTTTAAAAATTGAATCATGTTGAAACCCTATTCCATTTAGTGTAAGTTTGTGTTGATTTAATTCAATATCAAATTGAATCCAATCAGAAATATTAGAAATATTAAATATCTTTCTAAGATTAGAATTTTTTAAATATTTTGAAAAATTGTTTGAAATAAATAATGAAATATTTGAGTTAGAAATATTATATAACTTTTTTAAATCACCACTTTTTTCAGTATATATATGATTAGAATTCCTTAATGAATTTTCAATTAATAATTTACTTTTTGATTCTATATAAATTCCATTCTTAATCGTGTTATAATATTCATTTTGTTTATTTAGAATTCTATTAATAGTAAATCCATTGTATTTTACAGAATCTTGAATATTGATATTATTAATTATATTTTTTTGTTCTGAATATATAATAGATTGAATTTCATTTTTTCCAATTTTATGATAACTAATTAGTACAGGTTTATTGAAAAACTTTTTAGAAATGGAATCAGATTTATAATTTAATAAAGAGTTAAAATTTTTGTGAAATTTTTTTACATCAATTTCTTTTGTCGACTTGTATTTGACTAATAATATAGGGTTTGTAGGAACTAAATCAATTAGATCTAATTCTTTTTTATAACCATTATCACAGTTTGTAATTAATAATAGTAAAAGAAATAGACAGATTTTTTTCATTTCGATTATATATGTAAAAGTAATGAACTAAAAATTCAATTTATATTAATTTAAAACTTTTTCTATGATGTTTGGTTATGCCGTTTTTTAAAATTGCAATTTTGTGTTCCTTTGTTGGATACCCATTATTTTTAGACCAATTATATTGAGGAAATTTTTCAGATAATTTAATCATATATTCATCTCTAGCAGTTTTTGCTAGAATAGATGCAGCAGCGATACTTGTGTATTTTGAATCTCCTTTAACAATACATTGATATGGAATTTTGTTTTTTGATATAAAATAATTCCCATCTACTATAATAAATTTTGGTTTTGTTTTTAATTTACTTATAGCTTGATTCATAGCTAATATAGATGCATTTAAAATGTTTATTTTCTCAATAGTTCTAACCGAAACATAGGAAATTGCATAATCAATCGCATTATTTAGTATAACCTTTTTTAATAAAACCCTTTTCTTTAACGATAGTAATTTGGAGTCGTTTAACATACTATGATTAAAATCTTTAGGTAAAATTACAGCTGCAGCTGTCACTGGTCCAGCTAGACAACCTCTTCCTGCTTCATCTGTCCCACATTCAATATTATTTGAAAAGTACTGTTTTAACATTATTTTAATTTTAAATCAGCTATTAATAAAACATTAATACAAGGAAATATATAACTTTACCACAAAGTAAATTAATGAAATTTTATTCTTTTATAATAATAATATTTAGTTCATTATCATTTTTATATGGTCAGCAGAATGATTTTAATAAAGATCCTAAATTAATAGAAGATGAAGTTGAAAAAAAAAATATTCTATTAAATAATTTTAAAAAGAAAAAAGATACTTTAAATTCTAGATTGCCAGATATTAGAAAGTATCTAATAATAGATATCAATAAAGATTCAACTTATCTTGATACAACTCTCACGATAAAAAAACATTATAAATTTAATTACTTAAGAAAAGATAATTTTGAACTTTTAAAATATTCAAATATTGGCCAAACATATAATGAATTAACACACAGTTTTGATTTTTTGTCTTTTTTCCCAAATTTTAGTTTTTCATCAAAAAATCATGCGTATTTAAAATCAAATGAGATAAAATATTTCCAGGTTCCTACTCCTTTAACTGAATTGTTGTTCAAGACAGTTATGAAACAAGGTCAGCATACAGATGCCTTTTTTTCATCTAATATTTCCGAAAAATTAAATTTTTCTATTGCTTTTAAAGGACTAAGGTCACTAGGGAATTATCAAAATATTCTTTCAGGATCAAAACAATTTAGATTCACAACTAAATATAATTCTTCAAACAATCGATATAATTTTAAACTTCATTTTGTAAGTCAAGGTTTTGAGAATCAAGAAAATGGCGGTTTGATTACTGAATCACTTACAAATTTTGAATCTAAAGATCCATTATTTAATGAAAGGTCAAAGCTTTCTGTTAAATTCGAGGATGCTGAAAATTATTTTTCTAGTAAAAGATATTATTTAGATCATCAATTCCTTTTAACGCAAAAGAAAGATTCTACTCAAAAAAATAGTTTTTCCATTGGCCATAGATTTGAATATGAAACTATAAACAATACTTATGAACAAGATCAAGCATCTGAATTTTACGGTACGATTAAATCAGGCTTAAATGGAATAAATGATAAATCTGAGATTAAAACAACTTTAAATGAATTTTATACTGATCTGAATTCTAATTTATTAGGAAAGATTCAGATTATTTATACCAATTACAATTATAAATATAAATCCAATTCTTTATCAAATGAATCTGATGGTTTTAATCAGAATGAAAATGCACTATCTATTAAGTTTAATAGAAATATTTTTGGACATCATTTAAAAGCTATTGTAAGTAATGGCCTTTTTGGAGATAGGTTAGGTAATTTGATAAACACAACTATCGTTTCAAATAAACAAAAAGAATTGAAATATAAATTTGGTTTGAATATTTCTAGTAAACATCCTGGATTTTATTATGAAACATATGGCAGCTCCTATAATAATTTAAACTGGAGCAATAATATAAAAAAAGAAAAAATTAGAAATGTTTTTTTAAAGTTTCAGTTTAATAAATTTGGTGATTTACGTATTGATTTAAGAACAATAGAAAATTATACATATTTTTCTTCTGAAGCTACAAGTTTACCATCCTCTAATGACAAAACTTTAATTCCCATAGTAAATCAGTTAGATTCAAGTTTATATTACTTGAAATTAAAGTTGGATAAAGAATTTAAATTTGGAAAATTTGCAATAGACAATTCATTTGTATACCAGAATGTTAATCAAAAAGGAGATTACTTAAACTTACCTGAAATTATTTCTAGGAATACCTTTTATTATTCTAATACAATTTTGAAAGGGGCAATGTTCTTTCAAACAGGTATAAGTTTAAAATATTTTTCTAAATATTTTGCTAATGAGTACAATCCTGCTTTAAGCTCATTTCATGTTCAAAATCAAAAGAAAATAGGCGGATTTCCTCTCATAGATTTATTTGTCAATGCAAAAATAAAACAGACTAGATTATTTTTAAAAGCAGAGCATTTTAATTCTACTTTTACAGGAAATAATTTTTATTCTTCACCATCTTATCCTTATAGAGATTTTATAATTAGATTTGGATTAGTCTGGAACTTTTTTAATTAATGACTTTATATTACTGATGGTAGGTCCCCTTTTTCTTTAGTTTCTAAATTAGATTTTCCCATTAAAAACTTATCTACTTGAAATGCAGCTTCCCTTCCTTCAGAAATAGCCCAAACAATTAAAGATTGTCCTCTTCTCATATCACCAGCCGAAAAAATATGCGAAATACTAGTTTGGTAATTTTTTGATATTATCTGATTTCTGTCATCAGTTTTAATTCCTAATTGTTCAACTAAACTTTTTTCATGACCAGTAAAACCTAGGGCTAACAAAACTAAATCGCATGGCCACAGTTTTTCACTGCCTTCAATTTCTTTTAAGTAAGATTTTTCTCCCGTATTTTTTATCCATTCCACTTCAATAGTTTTTAAACTTATAACATTCCCATTTTCATCCCCTATAAATTCTTTAGTTAAGATACTCCATTGTCTTTTTATTCCTTCTTCATGGGAGCTTGATGTTTTTAGTATAAATGGCCAATAAGGCCACGGGTTTTCTTTAGTTCTTTCAGAGGATGGTTTAGACATTATTTCAAAGTTAGTGACAGATTTGGCACCTTGCCTATTTGATGTGCCGATACAATCTGAACCTGTATCTCCTCCACCAATTACAATTACATTTTTGCCATTGGCATTTAATTCATTTAAAGGCTTTTTTATACCATCAATTACCTGATTTTGTAATTTTAAAAAATCCATTGCTTGTTTTATGCCATTTAATTTTGACCCTTTAATTGGAAGTTCTTTTTTAATTGTTGCTCCAGCACAGAGCACAATAGAATCATAATTTTTCAATTTATTTATTGAAAAATTTTTACCAACTTCTACATTAGTGTTAAATCTTATTCCCTCTTTTTTAAGAATATTGATTCTTCTGTCTATATGGTGCTTTTCCATTTTAAAATCTGGAATACCATATCTTAAAAGACCTCCAATTTTAGCATCTCTTTCAAATACTTCAATGAAATGACCTGCTCTATTTAATTGTTGAGCTGCAGCTAGTCCAGCAGGTCCCGAGCCAATTACAGCAATTTTTTTTTCAGTCCTTTTTGAAGGAATTATTGGCTTAATCCATCCCTCTTTAAAACCTCTTTCAACAATGTATTTTTCTATCATTTCAATTGAAACAGGAGGATTAATAATTCCAAGAACACATGAAGCTTCGCATGGAGCAGGGCATAGCCTTCCAGTAAATTCAGGAAAATTGTTGGTTGAGTGTAAAATATCTAATGCTTTTTTCCACTCATTATTATAAACTGCATCGTTAAAATCTGGGATTAGATTTCCTAATGGACAACCACTATGGCAAAATGGAACTCCACAGTCCATACATCTTCCACCTTGTTTTATTAATTTTGATTCAGATGGCTTTATAGTAAATTCTTTGTAATTTTTTAGTCTTTTTATTACAGGGATATGTTTTTCCTCAATCCTATTATATTCAATAAATCCTTTTAGTTTTCCCACTTAGTTAATAATTTCTGAGATTTTTTCTTTAGCCATTTTTTCCAATGCCAATTTAAATTCTACTGGCATTATTTTTACAAATTTTTTAGATTCATTTTTCCAATTATTTAAAAAGTTTTCAGCTAATTTACTCGAGGTATAGCTAAAGTGATTTTCAATTAATTTTCTAATCAAGTCTAAGTCTTGTTTGTTTGGATTTTCAAATTCTATCATTTCAGAATTAAAATTTCTTTTATCAAATTTTTCACATTTGTAAATAAATGCAATTCCCCCACTCATTCCAGCAGCAAAGTTTCTTCCAGTATTTCCAAGAATTAATGCTATTCCTCCAGTCATGTATTCACATCCATGATCTCCAACTCCTTCAACTACAGCAGTAGCTCCAGAATTTCTTACACAGAATCTTTCACCTGCAATCCCATTGATATAAGCTTCACCAGAAGTTGCTCCATATAGTGCAACATTTCCTGTAATTATATTTTTATTGGAAATAAAAGTTGATTCTTTAGGTTTTTTTACAATAATTTTAGCTCCAGAAAGTCCTTTTCCAAAATAATCATTTGTATTACCATCAATTTTCATGGTGAGGCCTTTTGTACTAAAAGCCCCAAAACTTTGTCCAGCTGAACCTTTGAAATTAAGTTGTAATGTGTCATTAGGAAGACCTTTAGATCCATATAGTTTAGATATTTCATTACTTAAAATTGCACCTACTGTTCTATCTGTATTTTTAATTTTATAATCCAGACTCATTTTTACTTTTTTTTCAATGGCTAAATTTGCCTCTGATAATATTTTGAAATCCATAACTTTTTCGAGATTGTGATCTTGTTTGGAGTTGTTTTTTATTGAGACACTTTTTGAAACGTTAGGTTTATACAAAATATTTGAGAGATCAATTCCTTTGGTTTTATAGTTTTTTACTGCGTCCTCCATATTTATTTTTTGACTTTGGCCAACCATTTCATTTATGGTTCTAAAGCCAAGATTTGCCATTATTTCTCTTAATTCTTCAGCAACAAAATACATGAAGTTGATAACATGTTCAGGTTTTCCTTTGAAATTTTTTCTTAGTTCGGGATCTTGTGTAGCAATTCCTACTGGACAGGTATTCAAATGACATGCTCGCATCATTATACATCCAGAAGCTATTAGCGGTGCCGTTGAAAAACCAAATTCTTCAGCACCTAAAAGACAAGCTATTGCAACATCTCTACCAGTTTTTAACTGTCCGTCGCATTCTAGCACAATCCTTCCTCTTAGATCATTCATTACTAATGTTTGTTGAGCCTCTGCAATTCCAAGTTCCCAGGGTAATCCAGCATGTCTTAGTGAAGTTAATGGAGAGGCACCCGTTCCACCATCAAATCCAGAAATAAGTATGACATCTGCTTTAGCTTTAGCTACACCAGCTGCTATTGTTCCAACTCCAACTTCTGAAACAAGCTTAACATTAATTCTAGCTTGCCTATTAGCATTCTTTAAATCAAAAATTAGTTGTGATAAATCTTCAATTGAATAAATGTCATGATGGGGTGGAGGTGAAATTAATCCAACATATGGAGTTGAGTTTCTAACCTTAGCAATCATGGGATTAACTTTTGGACCAGGTAATTGACCACCTTCTCCAGGTTTTGCTCCTTGAGCCATTTTTATTTGAATTTCTGAAGCATTTGTCAAGTAATGAGAACTTACTCCAAATCTACCAGATGCAACTTGTTTTATAGAACTGTTTTTCCAAATACCATTGTTTTCTTTTTTAAATCTTTTAGGATCTTCTCCTCCTTCTCCAGAATTACTTTTTCCTCCAATTCTATTCATTGCTATTGCTAAATTTTCATGAGCTTCCTTACTAATGGATCCATATGACATTGCTCCTGTTTTAAATCTTTTTACAATTTCTGTCCATGGTTCTACTTCATCAATAGGAATTGGATCATAATTAATGAATTTGAGCATTCCTCTGATAGTCATTAATTGTTTGTTTTGTTTATTTATTAAATCAGAATAAACTTTGTATGTGTCAAATTTATCCTCTCTAACAGATTGCTGTAATTTTGATATAGTTGAGGGGTTAAGTAAGTGAGCCTCTCCATTTCTTCTCCATCTATAGTTTCCTCCAATTTCAAGACTCATAAAAGAATTTTGTTTTGAAAAAGCTTCCCTGTGTCTTTTAGAATGCTCTTTTTCTAAACTATAAAGTCCAATTCCTTGAATTCTGGTTGGTGTATTTGAAAAATATTTTTCTGTAAAACTTTTTCTTAGTCCTAAAGCTTCAAAAATTTGAGAACCTCTATATGAGTGAAGAGTAGAAATCCCAATTTTATTCATCACTTTTAAAATACCTTTTGCTATAGCCGTATTAAATTTTTCAATACTAACTTTTAAGTTTTGATTTCCAAAAAATCCTTTTTTATGATGGAATTGAATAATTTCATTAACTAAATATGGATTTATTGCACTTGCTCCATATCCAAATAATATAGAGAAGTGATGTGGCTCTCTAGGTTCAGATGACTCAATAACAATTCCAAATTTTGATCTTTTTTTAAGTTTCATTAATTGGTGATGAATATTTGAGCATGCTAATAATATAGGAATAGCTCCAAATTTTTTGCTTACCCCTCGATCACTTATTATTATAATATTATAACCCTGATCAACTTTTTCACTAACCTCAATAACCATTTTGTCTAATGCTTCTTCTATTCCATTATGACCTTTATTTAATTCATATAAAGCATTTATTGAGGCAGCTTTAAAATGATCGTTTTTAATAAACTTAATTTTATCTAAATCTTCATTTGAGATAATAGGATTTTTTATTTTTAGTTTTTTTGCATGATCTGGAATAATATCATAAATATTAAAATCACTTCCAATACCTAGACTTGTATCGGTAACTATTTCTTCTCTTATTCCATCTAATGGAGGATTAGTTACTTGGGCAAAAAGTTGTTTAAAATAGTTAAATAGTAACTGATTTTTAGTTGATAGTACTGCTAAAGGGGTATCTGTTCCCATTGATCCAATAACTTCTTTTCCTGACATGCACATTGGTAGAATGATTGTTTTTAAATCTTCTTCAGTATATCCAAAAATTCTAAGTCTTGTTTCAAAATCTAGTTTTTCTAATGGAGTTATATTTCCAGTATAAGGAACTTTTATTAATGGAAGAGTATTTTTTTTAATCCATTTTCTATATGGATGTTTTGAAACGATTAGATCTTTGATTTCTTCATCTTCAATTATTCTGCCTTGATTCATATCAACAAGAAACATTTTTCCAGGCTCTAGTCTACCATGTTTTTGAATGTTATTAGGTTCAATTTCAACAACACCAGTTTCAGATGACATAATTACATAACCATCTTTTGTTACACTATACCTAGAAGGTCTTAACCCATTTCTATCTAGTAAAGCTCCAATATATTTTCCATCTGTAAAAGGAATAGAAGCTGGTCCATCCCACGGTTCCATAATACAAGAATTAAATTCATAAAAAGCTTTCTTTTTATCTGACATGGAGTAATGTTTTTCCCAAGCTTCTGGAACTAATATCATCATCACTTCGGGTAAAGATCTACCCGTTGTTAAAAGTAATTCAACTACCATATCCATTTGGGCAGAATCTGATTTTTCTTTAAGAATAATTGGAAAAACTTTAGATAAATCTGAGCCAATGAAATCAGATTTCATTAATTCTTCTCTAGCAGTCATTCTAGCAACATTCCCTTTTCTTGTATTAATTTCACCATTGTGACACATATATCTAAAAGGTTGAGCTAGATCCCAAGTTGGAAAAGTATTGGTTGAATATCTTTGATGAACTAATGCTAATTTTGTAACTAAATTAGGGTTAGATAGATCCAAATAAAATCGATCAATATCTTCAGGAATCAAGAGCCCTTTATAAATTAATGTTCTATTATGAAGGCTTGGAAAATAGAAATATTGTTTTTGTGATAGAGCAGAGTTGTAAATTTTATTTTCTGCAATTTTTCTTGCTACAAATAATTTAGTGTTAAACTCAGATTCAGATAATTTTCTCCCATTCTTTCCAATAAAAACTTGTTTGATAGTTGGTTGAGTTTCTGCAGCAATGCTACCTACAACTTTTGAGTTTATAGGGACATCTCTCCATCCGATAATTGATAGATTTTGTTTTGATATTTCATTTTCAAAAATATTAATACAATATTTAGATTGATTAATTTTTTTTGGAAGAAATAACATGCCTACTGCATATTCATAGGGATCAGGTAATTGAAATTCACATTCTTTTCTAAAAAAAATATCTGGGATTTCTATTAATATTCCTGCACCATCTCCAGTTTTACCATCAGAACTCACTGCCCCCCTATGTTCTAAACATGTAAGAATATTTAGAGCTTTGTGAATTATATCATTTGTTTTTTCACCTTTTAGACTACATATAAATCCTGCCCCACAATTATCGTGTTCAAATTCAGGAGAGTATAATCCTTGTTTTTTTGGAAGCATAAGTCTTATTGGAATTAATAAAAGTAAAGAATATAAGTCCTCTTAATAAACAATTTAACTCTAAATCAACAATTAATATAAAGTTGATAATTTAAGCCCTCTATTTTGTCTATTTGATAATTTTTATTGCATTTTTTATTTATTTAGTAATGGTAGATTCTGTTTTTTTTTAATATGTTTACCATTCATTTTATTAAACAATGGAATTAGTAGTTATTTCAGTTTTTGTGTTGGGTTATTTTTTAATAACAATTGAGCACTCAATTAAGATAGATAAATTAATACCTGCATTAGCAATGATGGCTATTATGTGGGCAATAATTGCACTAAATCATTTGCAATTATTTCATATAAATCTTGATTTGCTTCAGTTGGAGGATGCACATTTAGATGAAACTCTTCTTCATCATTTAGGTAAGACAGCAGAGATATTAATTTTCTTACTTGGCGCAATGACTATAGTTGAGATAATAGATTTCTTTCGTGGTTTTTTAGGTATAAAGAGATTAGTTAAAACAAGAAGTAAAGTTAAAATTTTATGGATTTTTGGTTTTTTGGCATTTTTTCTTTCTGCAATAATTGACAATTTAACTGCAACAATTGTTTTAATTACTTTACTTCAAAAGATAGTAGAAGATAAAAACTTAAAATTGTGGTATTCAGGATTAATAATTATTGCAGCTAATGCTGGTGGTGCATGGTCTCCAATTGGAGATATAACAACTACTATGTTATGGATTGCAGATAAAGTCACCGTTTTTGATTTAATAAAGTATTTAATTATACCATCTCTAATCTGTATGGTAGTTCCATTTTTGATTGCTTCACGTTTTAAAATTTTTCAAGGTGAGTTTGAAATGCCACAAAAAGTAATGGATTTAGAAGAAAATAAATATGGAAATAAAATATTGTTTATAGGATTAGGTTCTATAATTTTTGTTCCAATTTTTAAAGTAGTTACTCATTTACCACCTTACGTGGGTATGATGTTATCTTTAGCATTTGTTGCTACAATAGCAGAGATATACAGTAATAAAAGATTTAGTTTGACAAAAGTGGATGAGGATCATGAGGATGAGTCAGATCATAGCCCTATTCATTCCTCACTTACTAAAATTGAATTACCTAGTATATTATTTTTCCTAGGAATATTAATGGCAGTAGGAGCTTTAGAGTCCTTAGGCATTCTCTTTAATTTTGCTAATTGGATTAATGAAGTTATTCCAAATTCAGATCTAGTAATTATTTTGCTGGGCCACTTATCAGCACTAATTGATAATGTTCCTCTAGTTGCTGCATCGATTGGGATGTTCCCAAATCCTATTGATGATCCACTTTGGCATGGAATTGCATTTTCTGCTGGAACTGGAGGAAGTATGTTGATTATTGGTTCAGCTGCAGGAGTAGTTGCTATGGGTATGGAAAAAATTGATTTCTTCTGGTATTTAAAGAAAATAGCCATTTTAGCAATGGTTGGATTTTGGGCTGGTTATGGTACTTTTATGCTTCTTCGAGATTTTGTTTTATAAAATAAATGAATTATACAGAAACTGTTGATTGGCTTTATAATCAATTGCCTGTTTATCAACGAGATGGATTTATTAAATATAAAATTGACTTAAATTCAATTAAATCAGTTTGTAATTTTCTTCAAAATCCACAGGATAATTTTAAATCAATACATGTAGCAGGAACAAATGGAAAAGGTTCTACTAGCCATATGTTAGCCTCAATTTTTCATGAGGGAGGTTATAAAGTAGGACTATACACTTCTCCACATTTAATTGATTTTAGAGAAAGAATTAAATTAAATGGAAAAAAGATTCCAGAATCTAATGTTATAGATTTTGTAAAAAAATATCAAGATTATTTTAAAAAAAATAAAATTTCTTTTTTTGAAATGACAGTAGCGATGGCTTTCTACTATTTTTCAAAATCAAAGGTAGATATAGCTATAATTGAAACTGGGTTAGGAGGAAGGTTAGATGCTACTAATATTATAAATCCTATTATAAGTATTATAACAAATGTAGGTTTAGATCATCAAGAATTTTTAGGCGAAGATATTAAACAAATTGCTAGAGAAAAGGCAGGTATTATAAAGAGTTGTAAACCAGTGGTAATTAGTGAATATCAATCTTCAATACACAAAATTTTTATTGATAAAGCAAATCAAGAAAACTCAGATATATATTTGGCCAACGATATAGATATTTCTGATTTTTCTAGTGATTTACAAGGTTCTTTTCAAAAAAAGAATATTAAGGGTGTTATTAAGTCTCTTTCAATAATGGATGATTTGAGTATTTCGATAAAAGATATTAAAAAAGGACTTTTAAACGTCATTAATAATACTGGATTAAGAGGAAGGTGGGAAATTATAAATCAAAGCCCTAAAACAATCCTTGATGTTGGACATAATTTAGAGGCTTTTAAAGAAACTATTAAAGCATTTGATGAAATTTCTTTTGGAGAATTAAGAATTGTAATTGGATTTGTTAAGGGTAAAAATTTTGAAAAAATATTACGATCTTTACCTAAAGACGCATATTATTACTTTTGTCAACCAGATATAAATAGGGCTTTAAAGGTTGAAGAGATTTTTAATTATTCTAAGAAGATAGGAATAAAAGGAAAATCTTTTTTAAATGTTAAAAGTGCATATCAATGTTGTTGTGATGAATCAAGAAAAGAAGATCTAATTTTTATTGGAGGAAGTAATTTTATTGTTTCAGACATAATTGAAGTTCTATAAAAGATGAGAAAAATAACAACTTTTTTATTATTGTTTATAGCATTTTCTTGCTCTACTAATAATGAGATTAGAGGAATTTCATTAAAAGCACCTCTTTCTGAAAATATTGACAATTTTTTAAAATTTACTTCTAATGTATTAGCTCCAGATGGTGTTAATACAATTATATTTAATATTGGATGGAACTATGAATTTAAATCATTTCCAGAACTCACTGGCCCCGATGCTCTTTCAGAATCTGATATAAAAAAGATAGTTAAACATTGTAAATCTTTGGGAATTGAAATTATTCCAAAAGTTAGTATGTTAGGCCACCAATCTACTCTAATTAGAAATAATAAAGGAATAGCTGTAAAAACGAAAATGCATCCATTACTCGAAAATTATCCAGAATTTGACGAGAATCCCGAGGTTAAATTACCAGAAAAATATGAATGGCCAAATAAGGATGGTTTATATACTAAAAGTTATTGTCCTTTGCATCCAAAGGTTCATGATGTTGTATTATCCATCTTAGATGAATTAGTAAATGTTTTCGAAGCTAAGACACTTCACGCAGGAATGGATGAAGTTTTTTATATTGGAAATGATAATTGTATTAGATGCTCTGGTAAAAGTAAATCTGAGCTTTATGCTAATGAAGTAAATTTAATCCATTCTTTTTTAAAAAAGAGAAATGTTCAGCTTATGATTTGGGGAGATAGAATGATTGATGGAAAAGAAACTGGATTAGGGATGTGGGAAGCTAGTGAAAATGATACTTATGGTTCAATTGATTTAATAGACAAGGATGTTATAGTAGCTGATTGGCATTATAGGAAAGCTACCAATACACATGATTATTTTATAGAAAAAGGATTTAGAGTGCTTACTTGTCCCCACAACAACAAAGAAGTTGCAAAAACTCAATACGATCAATACAAAAATCATAAAAGCGAAAATTATTTAGGTATGGTTCAAACAATATGGTTAACAAATCAAGAATTTATTGATTTTTATAATGGTAAAATTAAAATAGAATCAGGAAAAAAAGGATCATTAGAAACCTATAAAGAATTAGTTAGTCTATGGAAAAAATAAAAGGACTTGATAATAATTGGATAATTGAAGACAACAGTCTAAAAAGAAATTTTGTTTTTCAAGATTTTGTTGAGACTTTTCATTTTATGGAAAAAGTTGCTAAACAAGCTGAAAAAATGAATCATCATCCTTCATGGTCTAATACGTATAATAAACTTCAAATTATACTTTCAACACATGATATTGGAGGAATTAGTGAACTGGATTTTAAATTGGCAAAAAAAATTGATTCTATTTTTATAAATAAATAAATAAATAAATAAATCCTGTTTCAATTTGTATATTTAGATATTAACAAAAAATATTTTAAAATGAAAAAAATCTTATTACTCATAATTACATTTGCTATGATTACATCTTGTAATATGTCAAGTGAATCAAAAAAAGATGATAAAAAATCTCAAGAAATTGGATCATCAAAATTGGACAATGGAGAAATAAATCCAATAATTGTTGGAAACCTAGATAATCAACAAATATGGTTAGACTACATTAAAGCCCATAATGAAAAGAATTTGGAAAAAATTGCTGAAATTAATGCTGATGATTGGATAGGGTTCACAGCAGAGGGAAGTGTTGCAAAAGGAAGTGATACTCACATAGAAATTTTAGACAACTGGTTTAAAGCAGCCAATCCAAAATGGGAAGTAAAATGGATGATTGCTAATGCTGCAAAAAATGAAGAAGGCATAATGGAGCAGTGGTTAACAACAGGAAGTAATTATTCCGATACTGATGAAAATGGCGAAGATATTTTTGAACACAATATTCATGATATTAAGTTTATAAATGGTAAAATAAAAGAAATTCGAGTTTATAAGAGGACTAAAGCTGAAGAAACTAAGGATTTTTCATATTAAAACAGAGTACTGTTGTATATCATAATCCCTCATTAATTTGGGGGATTTTACTTTTATAAAAATTATAGAATTTAAACAGTAAAAGTTTTTATATTTGTCGCTCAAATAATTAGGGCGCTTAGCTCAGTTGGTTCAGAGCACTTGGTTTACACCCAAGGGGTCGGGGGTTCGAATCCCTCAGCGCCCACATTTTTAACCTCAACATCT
>MDTC01047420.1_pt1 | contig 17555 bp, 17 predicted proteins | sample 811181 | NCBI WGS metagenome assembly MDTC01 (sample SAMN05326644, study PRJNA326480) | marine metagenome | isolation source: seawater | place: Pacific Ocean: North | collected 2011 | reverse complement strand
TTATAATTTAAATGGACGATCCGGATATCTTATATATCATTATCAAAAATAGAACTTTGCATGACAATGTAAACTTTTGCAATGTAAATAAAATGTTTTATGAAATAACTAAACTTATTAGTTTTGAACAAATCAGTAAGTTATTTTATTTCAAAAGGATGAAAAAAAGAACTTCGTTTCCAAAGGAAAAAAAGAGGCGACATAATTATTATACACTAAAGAATATGTATATAAACAAAGAGGAACGACCTATTTTATTTTTTTAACTTTTTAACTGTCACACTCGGTGTATTCTTTTTCTTTAATTTCTTCTGGTCATATTCTTCTACTGTTTTGGCTTTCTTTTCATCATAATTTTTTCGACAATATTTCCAAAGTTCTTTTGAACCTATTTTAAAATTTCTATTTGGTTTTGCTCTATACCAGAATACACAATCCTGTATGTTATTACTCTTTGAAGTGTTATCTAGAACTAAACAGTCGTAACCTTCTGTGCAACTATTTAGTACATCTTGAAAAATGCTTAAATGGGGGAAAATACCGAAGAAATTCTTATAAATTTTTTCTTGATTTTGAATTATATTTTCTCTAAGTATAAAAACATAATCTATGTTTGCTCTTAGGTCAGGAGGTAAATCCATACAATATTGCATTGTAAGCATAAAAGTTATGCGCCAATGTCTGCCATTCATAAATATTCCGCGTATATTAGTATCTCGTATCATGCGTTTATCGTACATACAGTCGTCTAAAAGTACAAAAACATCGCCGTCTGCGTTCTTTTTATTTCCGTTTATAACCTTCTTCTGACGTGTTATTATTTGTTGAATAATTTCGGGTTTATACTCAGAGTGTATAAGTATATCAGGTATAAACTTCGAATAATAGGCATTGCCATCCTCTGTCGCCGATATAGCGACACCTGCATTAATTCGTCTGAGATAATATAATATATCGGCCACTAATGTACTTTTGCCTGTTCCTCTTTTTCCAATAAAAACACAAGTGGCCGGCCCGGAACCTGACAGACGTCTTTCTTCTATTTTCTTCGGATTAAATTTTGATAACGATATAGACATATTATATTATGTATAATTATTTTAAAAAACAAATTAGTCCCAATAATTCGTTGTTAATAATTCGTCCGATTCTATAGTTATATAAGAATACAAAATACTCATTATTATTCCAGAAAATATAGCAACCACTGTATTGAATACATAATTTTCATCTTTTTGTTCATCATTATAATTTAAAATCATAAAAATAAACAACGATATAAAAAAAACTATTACCAATGTTGTAAGATCAAGAATGTAAAAATCCAGAAACGTCATTTATTATAAATTAATATAATTTAAAATAACAATTACAAACTTAAAAATATAAATTATATATATAAATATGGACGTTAAAATTAAAGATCTTTCTACTTATAATTGTATTAATAACATTGATTTTGGAGAAAAAATAGTATTTTTTAAATTTGGAGCAGAATGGTGTATTCCGTGTACAGAGCTTGATAAAATTCTTGTAAAAGTACCAGACAGTATGCTGTATAATGTATCAATTGATAATGAAGATTTTGAATCTTTTTTTATGGATAACAGGGTTTATTCAGTGCCCGATACTATAATTAAGTACAAAGGCTCAACTACGAGATTTCAGGGATTGCGTACGAAAGAACAAATTATGAAAATGATAGAAGAACTAAAGAAAACGTAATGTTGATGCCAAATTTTACAAAAAAATAACTGGTTTAAAAATTTAGTTCATTTTATAATCAGTTATCATGGCGGAAAACTATAAAAGATATACCCAAATAGAACACGTTCTTGCAAGACCTGGTATGTATGTCGGCGATACTAAATGTACAACGAGTGATTGTTGGATTATAAATGACAACAAAGCTGAACTCAAATCTTGTAAATGGAATCCGGGTATATTTAAAATTTTTGATGAAATTTTGGTAAACGCAACGGACGAAGTTCAGCGCAATAAGTCTGTCAAGTGTATAAAAGTTAAAATTGAAAATGACGAAATTTCTGTATTCAACGATTCTGGAATCCCCATTGAGATTCACCCGGTGTATAAAGTTTATATTCCTGAATTGATTTTCGCCAACCTTCTTACGTCGAGTAACTACGACGATACACAAAAAAGAACGACCGGTGGTCTCAACGGTCTTGGTGCAAAATTGACCGCAATTTTTTCAGAATACTTCACAGTCGAGACCGCCAAAGATGGTAAAAAATATACACAGACATTTGAAAAGAATCTGAGTAAAATTAATAAACATAAAATTTCTGCTTGCAACAGTGAGTATACAAAGATTACGTTTAAACCAGACTTTAAAAGGTTTGGAACAACTGGTATCACCGATGACACTTTAGATGTTATTAAAAAACGAGTATTCGATATATGCGCGATCACAAATAAAGACGTAAGTGTATACCTAAATGATAAAAAACTAACAATTAAAGACTTTTCTGAGTATATCTCCGCGTACATCGGTTCTAAAAAGATTTGTCCAAGAGTTATTCAGGAAAGTGGTAATTGGCAGGTCGGAGTTGCTCCATCAGATTCTGGTTTTCAATGCATATCCTTTGTAAACGGAATCAGCACTTCTGATGGAGGTACCCACGTCGATCATGTCGTTAACCCAATCATTAAAAAAGTAACAGAACTGATTCAGGAAAAATGCAAGTCTGTAACAATTAAGCAGCAATACATTAAAGACAATCTTTTTGTATTTATCAATTGTCTTGTAGAAAACGCTACTTATTCATCGCAGACAAAGGAAAAGAATATTACCAAGATTTCAGATTTTGGTAGTAAATTTTTGGCGTCCGCCGATTTTATTACATCGGTGTCTAAGATGGGTATCATTGAAAACATTCTTGCTATCGCAAATGCAAAGGAAAAGAAAACTCTACAGAGGACAGATGGTAAGAAAACCAACCGGGTCATCATTCCAAAATTAGATGACGCAAATAAAGCTGGAACAAAAGACTCTAAGTTTTGTACGATTATTTTCACAGAAGGGGATTCAGCAAAAGCCACTGCGATATCTGGTCTTTCTGTGATTGGTCGGGACAAATATGGAGTTTTTCCTCTTCGTGGTAAACTTCTAAACACAAGAACTGCTACTTATTCGCAACTGTCTAAAAACGAAGAAATTAATAATATTAAACAAATTCTTGGTCTTCAGAATGGTAAGAAATATTCTTCTGTTTCTGATCTAAGATACGGCAAAATTATGATAATGACTGACGCAGACACTGATGGTTTTCACATTAAAAGTCTCATTGTGAACTTCATCGGAAACGGTTGGCCAGAACTATTAAAGACAGACTTTATTTCATCTTTAGTAACCCCTGTTATTAAACTAACCAAAAAAACTCAAATCATCCCGTTTTATAACATATCTGATTATAAAAAATATAAAGACGATCACGGCATTGCTGGTTTCAAAGTAAAATATTATAAGGGTCTCGGTACCAGTACTTCATCAGAGGCAAAGCAATACTTTGAAGAAATGAAAACATTAAACTATAAAAATGAATCAAAGGAAGACGAAGATTATCTTAATCTAGCATTTACAAAGACAGAAGCCGATGCTAGAAAGAAATGGATTCTTCGTAATATCAAATGCCCGGAAACTCTTAATTACAACAATAAAAAAGTAAATATCAAAGATCTCATAAACAAAGAACTAGTCCTTTTTTCAATCGCAGACAATGTAAGATCTATTCCAAATCTCGTAGACGGTCTCAAGCCCTCGCAGAGAAAGATAATCTTTGCCTGTATCAAGAGAAATCTATACTCGGAGATAAAAGTATCTCAGCTAGCAGGCTATGTTTCAGAAGTGTCCAGTTATCACCACGGCGAAGCAAGTCTTCAAGACACTATCGTAAATCTCGCCCAAACATTTACAGGTTCTAATAACATGAATCTTCTTGAACCCGTTGGACAGTTTGGAACAAGACTTCTTGGTGGCAAAGACTCTTCCAGTCCGAGGTATATATTCACACATTTGTCATCTGATTTTAAAGAACTTTTTAATAACGACGACCTGGATCTACTTGATTATTTAGACGACGATGGTAATTCTATTGAGCCAACGTTTTATGTTCCTACTCTTCCAATTATATTGATAAATGGTGCATGTGGTATTGGAACGGGCTTCTCTACAGACATTCCATGTTTTAATCCAGATGACATCAAAGATCGTCTCCTTAGACTTGTAGATGACGAAGACTCTGAAATTTCGGAAATGACTCCTTGGTACAAAGGTTTCATGGGCACTATTAAAAAAGTAGAAGAAAATAAATGGACAACCCATGGCAATTACACAATTAAGGCAAATGTAATCACTGTCACTGAGCTTCCAGTCGGAACGTGGACAGAGGATTATAAAACATTTCTAGACAAATTAGAAACTGAAAATGTAATTTATGGTTATAAGAATATGTCAACGGAGACAACAATTCTATTTGAAATTAAAATGCCACTTGAAACCGTGTATGAATGGAAAGACAATCGTGAAATAGAAAAGAAACTAAAACTAGTGAGTCATATATCGGCTAACAACATGCACGTCTTTAATGAAAAGAATGAAATAGTTAAAATGGAGACACCAGAAGAAATAATCTATCACTTTTGGAGAATCAGAAATGAATACTATGTTAAACGACAGGCTAATCTAATAAATAAACTTTCGCATGAATTAAATTTGATTACAGCAAAAATTAATTTTGTAAATGACGTAATTGATGAAAATATTAAGGTGTTTCGTCAGACGCTTGATTATATAAATAAACAACTGGAAAATAAAGAGTACATGAAAGTAGAAAATAGCTACACATTCTTGACAGACATGAAGATACATACTTTTAGCAAGGACACTCTAACAAAACTTACAAAGAAACAAAAAGATTTACAGGAAACATACACAAAGATGTCTAATTACACGCTGAGAGACTTCTGGATGGACGCTATAAACTAAGCTAATTAAATATTTAAATCTCCTAGGAGACAAGAAATTCATTTCATTTCATTTAATTTAATTTAATTTCATTTCAAAATAAAAATATTTAGACTAATTAAACAAAATGAATTTCTATATGTCTTTAATCTTCGCCACTGTGGCGTGGCTTACATTCTCCGTTCTCAATGAACTAGCCTCGGCTAATAATGCAGGCGGCGGGTGCTGTGAAAAAAATAACTGTGGCGAAGGCCCTGTTGCGAGCTTAATGTGGTGGTCGAATCTTGCGGTTGCGCTAGTATTCACTATTTATTTCCTAGTACAGATTTACGTTGAATTCTATGGCGGTAGCGCTAGCAAGGTTGCCCAGTACGCATCGCTTATTTAGTAAAAGAACACCGTTACAAAGAGCGTATAGACACTTTTTGGTAATTAAATTTGGGTAAATTTGTTATTAATTTCTAATATAACGGGGGCGTGGTCACTGGCTAAAGGTATCCCTTTATTATTTTCTCCAATATACTTCAAACATCTACTGGAATAATGATTAGTTTTTTCATTAATAAAAAAATAATCAAGTCTCCATCCCTTGTTTCTATTCCTACACACCGACATGCCATTTTCTTTCCGTTGTCTTGGATCCCACCATGTATAAATAATATCACACTTAATTGTATCTGTGAAATTAATATTTTTAAGCTGTGTCCAAAAATCAATTTCGTGTGGGTAAAGAGCAGGGGTTTCTTTTTTAGTAAAACTGGCATAACAATGTGTATCTACAGCGATATTCATATCTCCACAAAAAATCACAAACTTATCTGAGTTAGATTTCAAGTATTGTAACATCTCAATTAAAAAATAAACTTTTTTTTGGTAGTTAGTCCCAGAGTTGGGCGCGTAAACATTAATAATTTTAAAGTGTTCAAATTCCATAATTATAATTCTTCCTTCTGTATCGTCATATCCCTGAATCTGCGTCTCGATTAAAATAGGAACCATATCTTCTTTATAAAAAACGGCCGTCCCAGAGTATCTATTTGCAGATCTGGCATCTTCCATCTTTGATTCATTAAAAAAAGACTTGTAACCCGGAATTTTAATATGTTTCTCACCAAATTCTTTATTACATCTTGTTTCTTGAAAACAAATTACATCAGGGTTATATTTAAGAATTTCCATTATCGGACTATTTTCTTGAATTACGATATCTTTATTTTTGCTTAATTTTGATCCAATAGTATCATTGAAGATTCTAGATCGAATACCATTGACATTCCAAGTAATAATCTTCATAAATGTATACTTTTATTAAATTTACATTTACAATTTCACGCGAAGTACCTTAATATTATTAATTTTAGCAAATTTTATTTTACAAGCTTATTTGTCTTGAAAAATATATCAACATCTTCCTGACGTTGAGTAAATTTTAACGGTCTTTGCTCGGGCGGATTCCACAACTTAGTTATTAAATTATAAGCTTTTTCCCATTTTTCAGAACCCTCTGTTAAAATCATAATACAGTGACAATGTTTAACCATTAAATCATTAAGATCTGTAATTACTTTAATTAATTTAATATAGGCGGGAAGTGGTAACTCGTTCTCTTTTTTACACACACCGAGATTTATAAACAAATAATAAGTTAGAGAATTATCCCTGATATACATCCATGTATTATTAAAATAACTTAAAAATTCTTTGAAACCTTCTTCGTCGTATTCTACATCGGCTATTAAATTTACCGTAAACATTTCTTTCTTATCATTTAAAGTTATATTAAAAGCCTCGCGCTCTAATATAGTTATATCCTCCATTGTTATTCTAAAACTTCTAATTTAAATTCTAAATTATCGCGCATAAATATTACGTTTTTATATTAATATTAAGATATTACATAAATTGTGTAATTGTGAATAAACTGTTTGGTGATGACAGAAATTCTACCAGAGAACATTTGGGACCAGATTTCAGATTTGTTAGAAAAAGAAAAAGAAAAAGAAAATGAAAAAGAAAATGGTTTAGAAATGAAGTGTCGTCATTTAAATATTCAATACGATCAAAAAGAAGGTGTCGAAGTTTGTCTAGACTGTGCAGAAATTGTAAATAACAGGGTATGCGAAGCGTGCGAATGGAATAATTATAAATCGGAAGATGGAACATTTAGTGCAAATTCACAGAGGGCTGATCTTTATGTATCTGATAATCCATATGACATAGGCGGAAGTATTCCAGGGTTTCATAGAAATAGTTTTATGATGAGAATGCATCTACAACAAACATTTAGTCATAAACAAAAAACGTTCTGGAAAATATCTGAAAAATTTCAGCATTATATATCTATAATAGGTATTCACCAAAGTGTTTTGCCAATCGCAAAAGACATGTGGCATACCTGCATGGAATCCGGTAAACTAACAAGGGCATCTGTTAGAAACGGACTTATTTCGGCGTGTTTATATTATGCATGTATTCATAATAATCTTCCAATAGATCGTCAGAAACTCATAGAAAACACGGAAGGAAACCAGAAAGGATTTCTAAAAGGAGAGAAGATATACATTGAAATTATGGAAACTCATAAAATTTACAATTATCTTGGTAAACAACAGATAGATATCAAAGAAAATGACACCTTCGTAAAGTTTTGTAATATATTAGAACTACCTTTTAAAACCGTTCACATCTGTAACGAAATATATACTGAATATTTAGATAAATTAGACTCTGTAACTCCAAAGTCGATAACCGCTGGTGTATTGTTTTTTGTAGTAAAGCATAAATTAAAGCTTAAACAACCGTCAAAAGCAAAGATATCTCAGGTTGTAAATGTTTGTATACCCACTATAAATAAAGTTGTTTCTATTCTGGAAACAATTTCTAAATAGTATTATATAAAGTATATGATTCTCATTTCTTTTATATTTTCTTTTATATCTTCTTTTACAATTCCTCTCCATAATAAATGCGTTTATGCACCGGATGTTATTCCAAAAGTTAAAATATACTTAGAATCTAAGTTGACGCATTCATTAGAACCTCCTCCGGGAGGTTCATTAAAACTTTCAACGCATTTAAACGCAGCCAGTTGGTCTCATAACTGGTTAATGTATATATCGGCAGATAATACACCAGAATTTGATGAACACTACTACATGGATTACTTTAATATGAGAGGCATGTCAAATGTACACACTAACAGTAACTTTTTTTACTTAGGTTACTTTCCGGAAGGAATGCGATGCAACGAAGGACCTATGTACATTGCTCTATTTGAATTGTTACACTCTAAGAGAGTATTTAACTGTAAAATAGTTATAGAGAATCCGTATTACACTTCACACAATTCCACGTTAAAAGAATTTAAAGAGGAAATAAAGCATTTAACAGACACTGCTTATGTTTTTTTTAAATATTCAGACTTAAATAGACCAGAACAGATTAGATATTACCTTGCCTGGAAATATGAAATTAATTAAAATATATTGTTTTAATAAATAACAGACATGCAAAAAGTTGAGATCGATCTATATGAAAAATACAAAAATCGTCAGGACCGACAACCCTTGCTGGAGCCTGATCAATTTTATATGTGTTTACGTATTTTAATGTCGTGTGATGCAGCCCACGATTTTACGACTCCTCGTGCAACTGATGTAGCTGCGGACGCGTTCTTCGAAAAAAGGAAAGATCTGGAAAAGCTGAGGTCAGAGGCGCGCGAAAATTTCAAAAGATACATATCTGAATTATTAGCCAACGACATAATTAGAGAAAAGTCCTACTCGAGTTCACTCGAGTATGTTATTAAACAAATTAAGGAGGCCTCTGTGAAGGTGGGGACCGATACCGCCGACATGACGGATGAAGAAATCTTAATGTATTTTTTTAGTAGTGATACAAAAGCAAAGGCTACAATTGGAATTATATTACATATTTTGGGTATACACCGCGCATCGGCATCGGATTATTACTATAAGACACAGCGCTTTTCTTGTGATGAAGGTTACAATATTTTAGGCTTACTTCAAGCAATTCACCAGTTTGACGGGAAAAAATCAGGTCCTGTTAATATAAGAATAGATCAATCTTCTGATAAAACTAATTTAATACCAGTTTACGGTTCTATGATTGACAGCGCTCTTAGGCGGCGCGAGGGTTGTAAGGGTATAATTGAGTTTAAATGTATCTACGATTTAGCGACTATGTTTGATGCTTCTAATGATGATAATTTACAAATAGGTATGAAAAGTTTAGACCTCGTGAAAGAGGATCTCAATGATATAACATTTGATATAAAATGCGACACACACGGTGTTTTTAACGGTAAATTATACTTAGAAAATGACGTGGTTAAATTACGTATACTTAAATATTTTAATAGGGTCACTGACATCATCCGTGATAGTAATAAAAAAGGATCAGCTGGTTTTGCAAACAACAGCGTCGCTGGTATAACAAACGAGATATTAAACAACCTCAAGACCGCCACGCCGGAGACGGTGACGGCGATCAACGGCATAATAAATACTAACCTGATAGCATGTAAAACCGCTGGAGATTTTTTACAGATCATGCGCTTCTTGGAAGGAGACCAAAAAAACGGGGAAAAAATGTATCTAAGTTTTGATATAGCATCTGCTGAGATAGCAAGCATTTTCCATCGTAACGTTTTTCTAGAAAACACCTATGGTTCTAAAGGTAAAACCGCAGGGTATACAGAAGGACTTACGATTTTTCTAAGTGACCTACAAAGGATAGAGAGGGATTCCACACGCAGCGTAATGGATTTCCTGATGGCGGGCGCCAGGAGCGTCGCCCAATTAGTGAGTCCTGAAGCGGCGCCGCAGCTGCCCTCGCTGTACAGGGTGCTCTCGTCCGCGCGCGAGTCGCGGGGCATTGCCAAGGGATCTCGCTCGGGTCGAAGTCGTCCATCGCGCTCACCACCGCGGACCCGGTTTGGAAAAAAAACAAATAAAATAAGTAGTATGTCTAATGAAGAACTTAAAACTAAATTAAAGAGTGTTGGCATTTTAGTTACTAAATTAAACTCTAAAAGAAAAAGATTACCTCTTACGCGTAAAGAAATGGAAAAGAAAGCAAATTTATTCAAAAATTTGCAAATTCAAGCAAAGAAAAAGGGTATTAAACTTATGTATAAATCTAAAAGACGAGGATACGTTTACAAAAGTTATACGCGCTTAATAAATGAATTAGAAAGAATAAAGACAAAAAAGGCTGGACGGGTTTCTAAATTCGGATGACCCTCAAGGGAAGAAGAGTCTCGTTTCGGATGAGGCTCTAGTAAAAGAATGTAATTTAAATAAATTACAATTTAGATTCGAGATGACGAAATCTAATTAAATTAAATTACATTAAATGTAGATTTCTGAGAAAAGAATCTTAAAAATACTCAAAGTTTAGTTGGGTAATATATATATTTATAAACTTCTGGTATTTCTATTTTTTCAATTGGATACACAAGACTTCTGGCTATAACATATCCGTTTTCATATTTATTATTTTCAATTTTGTAAAAGTCTTTGATCTCTTTAGTTAATTGAATAACCATATGTCTATGCAAACCCGGGTGTTGTTTAGAGTACATATATGGAATGTCTCCACTTGGTAAAACAGGTACAATCTGATCTCTTAAAATTAAATTTATATTCTTCTGAGGATCTTTTGGATCATTCAAAAGCGGAACATTTGAGTAAGTGTGTCTCCATCCAAGATACAGTCTAATATTAGTTTTCTTAATTTTTTGACTAAATATCTCATGAATTATATTTTGATCAAATATAATAATATTCTTAGGTTTAACCGCTATTTTAACTTTAGTATCTTTAAATTTTCCTTCTATTTTCTCGAACCCTCCTCTACCTTTACATATATGAGTACCCGGGACGCAAGAAAAATATTGAGTTTCTTCTGAGTCTAAATTAATCCATCCTCCGTAAATCTTATCTTCTTTGTCTTGAATGGAACACGTGTCGCGATGAAATGTTTCTCCTCCCAACGTTGTTCCTTCTCTTCTTATAGCTAAACGATCAAACAACATTTCTAATTTTCTATCTGAATCCAAATTTTTAAAGAAACTTCTGAGTTTATTAAAGATAATATATCTAAGAACATACATTTCTCTACTGTGAAAACTCGCTGGATTTCCAAATGCCCCAAACGCCCCAAGAACGTAGCCATTTTTTGGAGTTTTAGTTTTAAAATCCCTGCTCTGAATTTGTTTTATTCTCTTGAGCCAGTCTATATTCAAAAATTCATCTTGTTTCTCGGGTAAATGAAGTTCTATAACTGCAACACCATTTGTTAAAAGTTCTTTGCTTTTAGCAATTAAATAAGAATTTTCTATATTCATTGCTTCAATTATACAATTAATCAGTCTTTTATTATTAGACATTATAATATATAACAATATTTTATAATTAGTGAAAATCCAGAAGACGACGAAATCTAATTAAACTACAATTGGCATTTTAAATTTCCGAGAAAAGAATCTAAAAAAAATAAATTGTTACAATATAATATAACATAATATGTCTCATTTAAGCACGCCTAGTTCTCAAGCCGCCATGGTATTTTATTCGTTATTGACTTTCTTTATAGTCCCTTATTTTACAACCCCTTTAATGTCCGGAAATAGTCCTAACAACTGTATAGTTGGTTTTACAGTCGGGTTTCTCATATCCATATTTTTATGGTTTATGTTCGGAGAATACTTAACTTCGCAGTAAATTTTTAAAAATAAATGTATATTCATTTTACGATTTATATTTCTAATAAAATAAAATGTTTATACAATAATAAATGTCTGAGAAAGAATCTCAATCGGGGTTTTTCACTAATCTTCTTATGGGTGCAGCGGCCATCGCCTCCATCCTCTTCATGTTTATAGTATTTCCAACTTCTCTCGCTACTTGGTACAGTCGGTGTTTTAATATGACTTTATTATATGGTTTTGGAATGTTATTTTCCGCGATCATTGTTTCAATACTAAATTTACTTTTCCCAGATGAAATCGATAAGTACATATGGCTTCTTTACAGCGCAGTGATGTCTTTGGTAACCATTTATGGAGTATATTTACAGTTTACTGGTAAATGCGATCTTGGAAGAATATAACCAACAGTGTTAATTTTTTCAAAAATAAATGTATATTCATAATAATATAACAATGGCTTGTTTACAATATTATTATGAAAATCCACAAGATGCAGAAAAATACGCTATTAATTGTGACAATAAGATATTTCAAAATTTAAATGATGTAGAAACCTTCAATAATAAAGATCTATTAGAATTTATAGAACGCGAATACTCTGGTAAAGCTTTTCCAGAAAATTCTCCTTTTGAGTTCAAAGACAATTACATCGAATTATCAAACAATGAAATATGCAAATCTGTAGAAATGTCTCTTGCTCCGCAACAAAAATTTATGGGACATATTATGGGTCCAAGCTCCAATTTTAATAATATGCTTATTTTTCATGGTCTTGGTTCTGGAAAGTCCTGTACATCTATAGTAGTCGGAGAAGCTTTAAAAAACGCAAGCAACCAAAGACTTCTATTTGTTGTACCAGCTCCTCTTGTAGACCAATACTATGAAGAAATAGCGGGCGAAATTAGAAATGGAAAATTCTTCTCGTGTCCTTCTTTTTGTCTAGTCCGTAATGGAGGAAAAACAGAAAGAGACTTTTATGTATCCCAAGAGCAGAATTCTATACTTATTGCCCGATTAAAACAATATGAAACACAACAAAACAATCTGTATATTATTCAAGAAAAAATTGACGCAGGAGACAACACGCCAGCTACTGCTAAAATATTCAGAGACCAAGAAAATAAATTAAAAGTTCTTAAAAGAGCTTTAGGTAATTATCAAAAAGATCTTAGAGGTAAAATAATTAGAACATTTGAAATTGTTACTCATCAAACATTTATAGAATCTATTTATAAGACCGGGAAACTCGGACAATTAATAAAAGGTCCAAGACTTTTACAAGACACGGCTTTATTTCACGAAAACGGTCTTCTTATAATTGACGAAATTCAGAGACTCGTAAGCGAAGGAGGTATATTCTATAAAAAATTATACAACGCTATAAAGTATTATTTTCATCCTAAGTTAAGGATAGCCGTTATGTCTGCAACCCCTGTTTACGACAATCCTTATGAACTTGCTCTTACAATTAATTTACTAAGACCAAGAGTACCATTTCCTATAAATAAAACAGATTTCTATAAATTTTTTGTCGGAAAATACAACGGAGACGAATGTGTCGCAAGCTCTGATAGTAAATCGTGGATATCGGAGGATTCTTGTATAATCAATAAGGATCTTATTAGATACATTTGTTCTGGCTATGTTTCGTATTTTAAAGGGGGTAACCCAAATGCTTATCCATATAAACGTATAATAACCATGGAGCATACATTTTCTGCTCAACATAAATTGGAATACATCAGCGCGTTAAAGTCTGACGTTTCTAAAGATAAAAACTTTGGGAAAAAAACAGGTAGTTTAGGTGCATACGAAAATGTGCTTCTAGGTAATTACGAATCTGAGTCAGAAGATAAAGTTTCCGGTATGTATGTTACAACACAACAATATTCGAATATATTCCTTCCAAAAATAGGCGAGAATGTAAATAAAACTTTGGCCGAGAAAAAACAAGCTCTACGATCTTTTAAGTCTAATTTAATTAGTATGAAATTTAAAACACCCGAAGAAGTTATAAACCATATTAAAGTTTATTCTTCTAAATTTGCATCTATAATTGAACTCGCCCTTAACAGCTCTGGGCCGGTTTTTATATTCTCAAACTGGCTTACATATGGCGTAGAACCATTAGCTATTATATTAGAAGCGTGCGGCCTTACCCAGTTTGATCGCGAAGATCGCGGAAACGGTAGATATTTCATCTGGAGTTCTGAAACTAAAAGCAAAGATCGGGACGGGACTCTTATTAAGAAAGCTAGAAATACATTTAATTCTAATGGAAATTCAGACGGAAGTCAATTAAAAATAATTCTAGGAACTAGATCCGTTATGGAAGGCGTATCTTTTAAAAATGTAAAACAAGTTCATATTACAGAACCGTGGTGGAACGAATCTAGAATAGAGCAAATTTTGGCGCGCGCCTCGCGTTATTGCAGTCATTCAAGTTTACCTATAAATGATCAATATGTAGACATTTATAGACATTACAGCGTTTTACCAACAACCGCCGGAACCAGAGACGAAGATGTAGCGGCAGTTCTTGGAGAAATTGGAAACCCAGATTGGCAAGGTCTTTCTACTTACGGCATAGATCAAAAAATGCTTATGTCTTCGCTGAAGAAATATTCAATAAACAACGAATTAGAATTAGTTCTCAAAAGTTGTGCAATTGATTCTGAAATTAATAAAAATGGAAATATAATTCGCCTAGAGGAACATGCAATACCTTCTAGTTCAGGTTTGTATCAAATTTTCTATAAAAACCCCTCGAACGGTAGAATATATATACGCGAAGGTATCCCTGAAAACGTAACATTTACACAGATTTATAACCGCGAATTTAGCTTTCCAAATAAAGATTTTCCTGTAAAATTTACAGAATCGACGCAAAACGAAACCGGTAAACTGGTGCCCTATCCAGATGCAGAAATTTTAACAGAACCCGTTGTGAATATAGACCTAAATGTAAAAGAAAATATAGAACCGTGGAAATCTTCAGATAAATTAAAGGATTTAAAAATTACACAAGAATTACGACAATATGTAACGAACTTATATCAAAATTATACACTATTACCACTTTTGCGTAAAAGTTACTTTAATGAAATCGGCTCGGCTAAGATTAAATTCAAGGAAGACCCTGTTAAAAGAATAAAACTAATTAAATGTATAAAAGAACTATCAGTACGTAATCTAGTATCAAGCTCTGTTAAAAGAGAAATAGCGCAGCAATTTAGCAAAGAATCACAAAAGCAAAAAATAAACTCAAAGGTATTGGATTTAATTTATAGATACAATGTTTATCCAGAGTCCTATCTCGAAGAACTACTTGAAATTGCAGTAAATAATCCAGAATCTATAAATCAAACATTGAAAACGGTATCAGGGAAGTGATTAATTTATAAAAATAAAATGTAATGATAATTATAAAATGAGTGTAGAAACATTAAAATTTTTTGAAGATAAAACAACTGAGGAAATTATTAACTGGATGATAAGTAATTTATCAGAGGATCAAATTAGAAGTTGTTTAGATCAGTCTGGGATCCCAGATACTTCGGTAATCCAAGGGAGTCAACCAATTGCAGCAGCAGCCGCTGGTCCAAGTAGCATACAAACTATGACATTAGCAGACGGAACCCAAAAACAATTACAACCAGGTGAAGGTTCGTCTTCAGATCCTCTTCCATTAGCAACAACGTCTCGACCCGAAAAACCAAAAAAAACCCCGGCAGAGATTTTCTTAGAAAAATATCGTAAAAAATGCAACGGAACCGGATATTTAATAAAATCTGTATCAAAAGAAGGAGTAGAATATTACGAATTCAAAGAAATAGACGAAGATGACACCCCAGTAACTCTTGGCGTAAACTTAGGGGATGTAGGTTGGGTAAAGAAAACCGTTCCTATTTCAAAGTTTAAAGTTTTCTGTACAGAAGACGATATTGAAATTTTTGAGATTTTAAAGCAGGAAAATCAGGAAACTTTCTTAGGGGCGCCAGCAGAAGTTATAGAAGTTGCGGCAGAATATCCAGAAAGTGGTTTACCATCGCCTCTTCCTATTACAACCCAGACAATGGACGCCGCGATTGAACCAACGCCAGTTGAACCAAGTTCAAAAAAAGACGATATTACAGAACCAATGTTAAAAGCCCTAAAAAGTCAGCAGAACTCTTCTGATATAATGAGATCAACTTATAACAATTTGTTTTCGAGCGGGCTAACTATGTATCCAATCTTTGTTTATGCTTCCGACGGAGACTTAGTTTTACATTTAACACCTGTTGTTGAAGACGGAAAATTAACTTTTATAAAAGACTCTACTAATAAGAAAATACTAAATGGAAAATTTAAAAAAATAACATCAGCTATACAATCTGCAGTCGAAGCCGGAATGTATACACCAACATATAATATACAAGAAGAATTAAATGAGGCTCTTAAAAGTGTTTCGCCGGATATACAAGAAAGAATAAGAAAAATCTACGATCCAATAAGACTCGAAGGTTATACTTATTTTGGAACTCTAGATGACGAACCAGAATGGTTAACAGAAGCGGAACAAACACTTCAGGATTCTCAGGGCAGTTTTGATGTAGGTGACTCTCAAGACTTAGACATGAATGACTTACCTATTCAAGAAGGACCGTTTAGTACTGTAGAAAGAGCGGGTATGCCAGGCGAGTCAGACTTATCAAATGTAGTTTCGAGTGGCGCAAAGAACAAAAAGGTTTCGGATATGACAATTTCTGAAATAGAAGAACACATGAGAATCCGTTTTGGAGAACAATATATTAAAAACTATAAACCAGAAAAATATATTAACTCTCACGGAGTCACAACTGTAAAATATGTTAAACGCCCAGATTGTCCACCCAAAGATGACGCAGTCCTCGTTTCGCGCCCTAAATTTACAGGGTTTCAGGGTAAACCATCTGTAAACTTTGGCTCGAGCGCATTTGGAGACGACGATTCAGAAGACTTATTGTTTGGTTAATTTCCTCCTTTTAGATGGACGCTTCTTTGAAATTTTACCCAATTTAAGTCCTTTTGTAATGGAATCTATATCAGAAAACGATAAATCATCGAGTTCGCTCAATAATATTTTGGCATCGTATTCATTTGCCATTTTAAACATTTCTTTTTGTTTTTCTAATTGTTTTAAAAGAAACATATCGTATTTATGGTTATAAGCAGAAATAAGTGTTTTAAAATCCTTGTTTAGAATAGAACCCCATACTTCGTTTATTTTATTGACGTAGCCGTGAAAAACTTCATTATTATTAATGTTCTCTTCTAGTATCCTTTTAAAAAAAGGAACTTCACTTCTAATTTGCACGTCAATTCTTTGATATGCATTAAAAATATTTTGGTCCATATAAACTATTATTTTTCTCATGAACGTTTCCATGATACTTTAATATAATGTCAATTATTTTTTTTAAAGATATTTATTTTTAACAATTATTGGGTTAAACTATAAAAATAAAATGTAGTTATTATAATAAATGGTGGTCTTCTCATCCAATAGAACGCGAAAGGTTCCTCCGCACAAACCAAAGGTTCACGAACCCAAACCCAAACCCAAACCCAAACCCAAGCCCGTATCGGAGGTTCCCAAACCCGAGCCTGTTCCGGAGGTTCCTGAGCCTGAGCCTGTACCAGAGGTTCCTGAGCCTGAGCCTGAGCCTGTACCGGAGGTTCCTGAACCCGAGCCTGAGCCTGAGCCTGTACCGGAGGTTCCTGAGCCTGTACCGGAGGTTCCTGAGCCTGTACCGGAGGTTCCTGAGCCTGTACCAGAGGTTACTGAACCCGAGCCTAAGCCTGTACCAGAGG
>MDTC01234016.1_pt1 | contig 17561 bp, 20 predicted proteins | sample 811181 | NCBI WGS metagenome assembly MDTC01 (sample SAMN05326644, study PRJNA326480) | marine metagenome | isolation source: seawater | place: Pacific Ocean: North | collected 2011 | reverse complement strand
TTGTATTACATTTTATACATTTCTTATCTTTAACATTGACCATATCATCATCTTTAGCACAATCTTTACAATATTTTGCTTTTTCCCCATTATAGTTATATGATGGTTGGGATTTTCCACAATAACATAGTTGAGATGCGTATTTTAAATCATCTTTATGTTCTTTACATCGTAAAGGTTGTCCATTGCATTTACCATAAGTTGCTCGATTTCTACAATTGAGATAATTGCAAAGTTTGGGCATTTTGTATTATTATACCTAAATATTATTTCCTTAAATGCCTTTAGATTGAAATGTTTGGACATTCAAAAAGAACATAATTCGATTATGCAAGATAATATTCCATATGATGTACAAGAAAGGAAGGTCTAAAATGACAACATATGAAAAGAACAGGACATTACAAGATATGTGAAAGAACAAATATAAAGATTCAATGAGTAACAATAAAATAGACATATGGATAGACAAGAGCAGTATTTAACTGTTCACAAGGAAGCGTTTGAGTTGTTTTGCAAAAAGAATAAAGATTATGGAGATGCATTTGCAACATATGGTCCAATTGGAGTGTTAATAAGAATTGGTGATAAAATTAGTAGAGCGTCTTCAATATCTAAAAATTCTATCAACATACAAGATGAGACAATAAGAGATACATTAATTGATTTGCATAATTATTCAGCGATGGCGATAATGTTATTGGATCAGTCTTCTATAGACTCTGTATCATCATTAGCACCGGAAGATTCAGCTGCATGACCAATAAATTCATTTGGTTCTCTTTTACCTTCCATTAATTCAAGTTTTCTTTCTTCGAATTGCTGTTGAGCAAGAACTTGGTTTTCAAGATGTCCTTTGACTAATTGATTGAGATGCTGTTCTTGATATTCTTGATTTTCTATTTGACTTACATCAGGAGGAATGGGTAACCATTTGTACAACTCCACCAACATAACGTCAAATGAAGGGTCAATCTTAACAAGTTTGTTTGCATGCACTTTTGCTTCTTCCATTGTATCAAACACTCCCCGTATTTTTACACCACATGTATCATTTTTTTGTTTGGAGTTGGGGGATACAACGGAAATCAAAGCATATTTTTGTCCAGGGATAGTTAATGTATCTTCTGACAAATAATCAACCATCTTTAATATAATATTATTTATTTATTTCTTTAAATAAACTCATAAATCTAGCATTGGGTTAAACATTGAATAGTTATTATAACCAGATGATGAACCACCAAACATATTTCCTGCCACACCAGCAGCTCCCAACCCTTGACGGCAACTTCTATTACGTAAACAACCAATCATTCCGAATCCAGATAAGACGAAAACAGATCCGAAAACAATCATAAGAATACCACCTGTCCGACCCATTGATTTGGGTCTGATATGACCAGTAGTTGGGTCTCCTTCAAACTGATCATTCCAACTTGTTATGGGTGTGTATGATGTCTTATATGAGCGTATGGAATCGGTTTTCCAAACTACTCCATCGTTTGCCGGTATAGGGACTATGAATCCAGGTTGAAGAGTTCCTGAGCATTTATATTTCATTCGACTGCAACCACGTCTTCCACAGGTTTGCATAGGAGCACTACAACTTCCTTCCATTGGGGCAGAGAATTTGACAGAATAAGAATTATTTTTGCTATGTTTCATTACTTTATTGCCTACGACCAACAATACAATACCGATCACGAACAGTACAACCATGTACCCTAAACCATACCAATACCCAGCAGATGATGCTGCATTCCCAAGATTAAATCCATTCAAGAAACCTCCTTTCTTATTGCCTTTGTTTCCATTGTTTCCATTGTTGTTCGTCATTAATATTGCAAATATTTTTTTTACACAGTTGGAATATATTGCCAACCTAAATCACTACATATGCTTCTCCACATTTTATCCTGTTCATGAAGTTTCTCTCTGCTTTTCAATAAAGGAAAGCAAGCAAGAAATTCATCTTTTCCCAACAATTCACAAAATTTATACAAACAGTATGAATAACTTAAAAAGTTCGATCTAGATTTAGGTTTATTCTTTTCAAAAGGTTCCTGAATTTCTCGGAACATGTTACGAAGCCGTTCTTCCAAATCAAAACCCATAGTTGATGGTTTTATACCATTCAACATGTTTGTAATATGTGGTACATGATCATAGTACTTGTTATATTTCAATTTCTTTAAAAATAGTTTTACTTTAGTTTGTGTTATATCCTTAGTTTTATAAATTCGTGCTTTCTTGAATTCATTAATAACGTTTTCTATCAAGTCTTGTGGAATCTCAGTATTTTCTTTTGCTTGAAACTGTGCCAACCACTCGTTGAAATGTGAAATTCGTTTGTAAGAAAAACAAGTGTTGGTATCTGTAGCAATTTCTTGTTCGTAGGAAAGTACAGCAGTACCTGTATCAAAGAATAGCTCTGAAACTCCACAAGTAGGACAAAGCATAGAGGAATCATTTGATAAAACAATCTTTTTAGAGTTACATCTATTACATACATATGTATCTATTGCCTTAACATCGTACGCTGCTCTTTCTACTTTGTTCATGTATTCATTATACAATGTTCCCTTCTTATTTTGAGAATATGTAACGTTAACAAAATTACCCATTCTGGAGTCATTTTCAACTAAAGAACTCATGTTCAACGAATCTTCATTGTATTCATTGAGTAAAGGTGCAATGTTTAAAAAATAATCGATTTCTGTTTTTTGAAATTTTTCAATAGTATCGTATATATCCGATTGTTCTTTTTTCAATTTTCTTTTAGTATCTTGTTCTGTATTATTACTTAATTCATTATTTATTTCAACCAATCTTTTCTCTTTTTTAGGAATCGTTTTTCTCTCCTTTTGAAAAAGGGATAATTTTTCTTTATGCTTTTGTTCAATTGTCGTTCTTTGCATATATTATATAATAACTTATTCTTTTAACTTACTCTTTTGATATAACTCAATTTCAGTACAAATACGCGATACTGCCAAAACATCGTCGGCTGACATTTCCATAATTATTTGCTCTACAGCCAGTGAGTTATAATTTTGAGCATACATTTTTTTTAAAGTTTGTCGAATGAAATTGTACAATTCTTTTTTCTTGTCGCTTGTATACATATCTTGAATTATTTCATTTATCTTATCAGATTCTATTTGATTTATATCATGTTTTTTTAAATATTGTTCATAATGATATTTGGCAAATGCAAAAGAAATTTCTTGAATTTGAAACAACAAATCTTTATTCATACTTGTATAATAATATCAATCCGTGAATTTCTTAAGTATTATTCCGCATGTGTTGTTTTAAGATAGTTATAACCAAAATCATACATTAGTTTTCTATCTTCGTATGTTTGGTTCATAATAAGTAAAGGAGCATTATATTCTACCAGTATATTGTCATATTTACTTCTATCACTTACATTAGCTTGTAAAAGGCAGTTAATTAAATTTGATAGATATTCAAATATGTTGACAATTTTATCGTATTTGAAAGATTCTGTACTTAATAATTCTATTGACAATATTTGTTTAGAGTCAATATCTAAGAAAGGATGAATTGCAAAAGAAACCATTAAACCACCATCAGCATAAAAATTTCCATTATATTCAATTTTTGTAAAAAATATGGGTATTGTACAAGACATTCTAACTGCTTTTCCAACAGATAAATCTGGTGTATCACGATGATTAAAGTATTCTAGACAACCTTTAGTAATATTTGAAGAACTGATATATAACTCAACACCAGATAGTTCATAAAATTGTTTCATCGTGCAATCTTTTACACTATATACAGTTTCCAATATAAAATCAACACTATTTTGAATAAACATACCATCATTAAAACCAAACTTTTCAAACAATAGTGTAATGTCGATCTCTTCAGAAGATAAAACATCTCTTCGCATTAATGTATCATATAATTCGAAATTATTGGAAATGTATATGACTGCTATTAAAGAACCAACCGAAGTTGCGGAGATAGCTTTCAAATTTTTAAGGTGTCCTTGATCTTTTAAACTTTGCAACAAGCCCAATAACACCCATCCTTTAGACCCGCCACCTGACAATATAAGATGATCTTTATCTTCGAATATCATATATTGGTTTAAATATAACAATAAATTTAAGAAGTAATATAACCAACAATGATATATTTAATTAAGATAATTTTAAATTTGCTTACTTTAACGTTACTTTCAAAATTTAATTGGTATCCAGATTGTTTAATAAATAGTTTACTTTCAAGTATTAAGAGCAGCAATGCTTTCATAATAAAGTTGTCTCAGTGGGTATGCACAAGATATGATACTTTGGAAGACAGAAATTTATCGAAATTTTATGAATTATTTGATAATAACACATATCATTCTTTAGAATATTCCCAAAAAATATTACGACAAGATTTTCCCAATTTCGCAAATGAGATTGAAATAAAAGACACATTAGCTTCTGGCTCAATTGCTCAAGTATATCATGGCTCATTTCAAGGTGAAGAAGTTGCAATAAAGATATTACATCCGGATGTTTTAAAAGACATACAGAATACAAAATTTGTGCTACAACTGTTTTTGAAAGTACTATACAAACTAAGGATATGTGAAAACATAACGAGTTATATAGATTTTGATGAATTTTGGGACATGTTTTGGAAGCAAACAGATTTAAGTAAAGAAGCAGAAAATTGTAAAAAGTTTCGTGAATACTTTGAAAATTCAAGTGTGTTAACGATTCCAGAAGTTTATACATACAGTAAGAATTGTATCATTATGTCATATCACCATGGAAAATCTTTACACGAAGTTGAATCATCTTATGAAAGATATAAAAGTATAACATGCCTGATAATCTTTTTTGTTATGTGTTCCAAAATGTTTGGAATGTTACATGGTGATCTTCACAAAGGAAATTGGAAAATAGTAACAACTCAAAAAGGGAATTTTGAAAGATTAATAATTTATGACTTCGGTATTTGTCATTCTATCGACGTTAATAACTTTGGTACATTTTTGAATCATTATGACAATTGTAAATGGGATAAAGTGATACAAATGTGCATGCGTATGTGGTCTACAACGTCAATTGATGAAAACATAGAATCATCGATAACCGAAAATTATGTAAAGTATATGAAATCGCAAGTCTTACCAATGAAGTCAAATAACATAATGAGTTATTTGATTAAAACTCTACAAAATTATAATTTATCAGTGAGGCCAGATATTTTAAATGCATTGATCGCCTTCACGAATATAGAGAAATTTGTGTATGACAATACTGATACTAGGGATGAGCAAAAAAAGGGTGACGAAAACTTAAAATGTAGAGCCTCTACTTTGAAGTCACACATTTCATTTTGCAAAGCATACCAATGTTTCCCAGACTATTTAGAGTACTGTCTTGAAGAATATTCAGACTTGGAAAAACCAGATTTTTTTGGAAAGTTCAAAAATTATTCCGCAGACTTAGATAAATTTTATTCTTAATGTTAATGAGAATTGAACCATGTTTCAGACAAATTTGTAAACTTACGTTGTTTAACTTAACTGAAATATGCTATTGTTTGCAAGAATGTTGCAAGAGATATATTGACACATTTTATCCTAATTTATTGGACAAATCATATGAAATATGCAAAATTTATAAAGATTGTTACAACAGTTCTGCCGCTGTTCTCGCTAAATGATCAACCCTTTCATTAGGAGGATTCCCACAATGTGCTTTAACCCATACCCAAGTCACGTTTAGTTCCTCATTTAATTCATCAAGTTGCAACCACAACTCCTTGTTAAGGACAGGTTTTCTCGCAGCAGTTAGCCAGCCTCTTTTCTTCCAATTATGTATCCAGGCATCTTTACCATTGGTTCCCCAAATTCCTTTTATTGTATAATTAGAATCAGAGTGAATAATTATTCTATCATTAAGATGTTCACATTTGGCATATCTTAAGGCTTGAATTATTGCAGTCATTTCCATTTTGTTGTTGGTTGTTCTTAATTCCGAACCTGAAATTTCTACATCTGTTGCAGGGATTATGAAAGCCCATCCACCTTTTCCAGGATTTCCTAAACAACTTCCATCTGTATATATTTTCACGTTCATTTTTGAATTTTTAGAGTCCTTTTCTTTATGTGAATTTCACTTTGCTGACTTTTTGGCTTTTACTTTTAATAGCCCGGTTCTTCTATCAAAGTTTTCCATCTTTCTTTTAGGGTTTCTGCTCATTACCATTGCTGCTTTACCTGCTGCTTTTGCTGTGAATCCAGCGTTGATTAATTTGGTCGTGCAGCCTCTTGATTTTGGGGCAGGTTTATTGTTTGCGTTTGCGAGTAATGCGAAAATGTTTGTCATGCTTGACTTCGTCATCTTACGTAATATAATTTAGAAATTAATTTGAGAGATTTTCAAACATAATCTTTGCTGGAATATCCCACGTACATTTTTGTAACCCATTTGCACAGTTATCTCCATGTTCTTGTCTTATAGTTTCATCAGAGTAGTATATTTCTAAAGCTTCAGCAACATCTTCTGGGTCAATTACCTCAGCTCTTCCACCAATCCCATCCCTCCCTGAATCAACATAATAATTACTTTTCGGCTCGCATAGTATGCTATTATCTTTTGTAAAGAAATCTTTGAACCCCCCGATGTTTGGTATAATCTGTGGTTTTCCTAATGAAGCATGTTCATAATTACAAAGGCCGAATCCTTCACCATCACAAGTGTTTATTCCTATATCGCATGCATTATACAAATTGTTTATTGTAGCGTCATCTAACTGTTGTGGATTGTTGACATATACGAGAATGTCTGAAACAACCTTTTCTACTTCACGTAATTTCAACTCATGCTCTAATATTGCATTTATATCCCATGCCCCTGTTGAATTCGTCCCGATAACAACCTTCAAATTAGATTCTGGATTCTTCTTAAAATATATTGCCAACGCAATCATGAAAATATCATATCTTTTCCTTGGTTGATTTCTATTTAAGTTTAATACTAAAAAGTCTTTTGTTTTTATCCCCAAACTCTGTTTTGCTTCATATTTATCAATTTTCTTGAACGCTGGATCTATCCCATGAGTAACCACAGAACATTCTGCTGTCAGACCTTGATCAATTATTGTTGTTTTCCAATATTCGCTGAATGTAAATACCTTATCTACACTATTGAGCATATTTATATGTTCTGTTTTTAAATATGGGTATACTTGATCAATATAAACACCCAATTTTGTACTCTCTTTTTTGACAGGAAGAATTTCATTGACAAAACTATTTACGACAAATGGATCGTTATACACAATTATCCAATCAGGTGATGATATTTTTACGAAATCTCCTATTTGTTTTATTCCGAAACCAGCTTCCCGCGGAATTTCATATTTTGCAGCATCATAAATTGTTAGGTTTTCTATGTCCAATTTTCTATATTCCTGCGGACTTTCAAAATGACGCTGAAAGCCGTAATTGATAACTTCTATGTTTGAAAATGTTGCCAGATTTTTTAGTAAATTATATACTACTTTAGAATATCCTGTGTATTGACTTGGATGAGTTCCAATAAACAATAACTTCATACTTTTATTAAAGTAATAATCGTATTCTTTAAACTGGTTGCGGAATATTAATTTAAACAAAAACATGCATAAGAATAAACATACATGAAATGTACTTCAATAATAAAAATAACTACAATTGGAAATATTATAGCAATTTTTATAATATATTCGTTAGCACAATACTACAAACATGTAAATTCTTGGATTCCATTAATTAGCGATTGTCTTGTTTATCCACCGGAAAGATACATTGCTAGAATAACTCTTCCAATATTTTGGACTTTTGGAGCGTATATTTCTCAACTTGGCATAAATTTTAGAATAAACAGACATAGCATATTTGATCATGTTTTTAGCAGTTTACTAACATCATCAACTTCAGTATTGTCATTATGTATACTTGCTATATCAGAACACGAAGACAAAAATCTTCATGATGTATGTGCAACTTTATATTTTGCATTAATGACATTTTACATTACTTATATTACTTTGAAAGTAAAATATTACAATATATTGTCATTTGTATGTCTTTCAAATTATATTTCAATTTTATGTTTTATTAGTTACAAGAAACATATTTTTGAGTGGATATTGTTTGCAAATATTACGATAACATTCAACGCAATGTCCGACCGATTGAATTATCAATACATAAATTTTAGCCTGAATTACTAAATTTGAATATCGACCGTAACGAATTCGTTTGAAAATATCCGGTTAAATTTAATATCGTTACCTGTTACTCCATGTTGATACACAATTTTTCCATCTTCATTTTTGTGGTTTATGAATTTTTGCCCACACAAATCATTAAGGTCATATCCAATTAATTCATTGGAATTTTTAGACATGTTGGCTACAGTTTCCAAGTTATTGTATTCCACAACTAATACATTATTTGATTGTGGTCTTTTAGATGACGGGACTGTTTCTATTTCATTCGCATTGTACTCATTGCATTTAGATAATAAATGTATATTCAAATCGAATTTTGTTGCTAAAGTTTTATTACATATATGACATTTCCATGATCCGCATTTGTACTTCTTATTCAAATGATATGTTACAGCCTGTTCTGAACTTAGAGTCTTTCCACACCTTGGACATAATGGCATTTTTTTATTCTTATATTTTTTTATTAATTAATTAATTAATTAATTTTTATTTTTTTATTTTTTTATTTTCATTTGGTGTTATTTCCTGATTTGTTATTATTTTGACTTCTATTGTTGTTAGTTTCATTTCCTTTGTTGGCCATACTTACATTGTTATTGTTCCCACTTCCCTTGTTATTGTTCCAACTTCCATTGTTATTGTTCCAACTTCCATTGTTATTGTTCCCACTTCCCTTGTTATTGTTCCAACTTCCCTTGTTATTGTTCCCACTTCCCTTGTTATTGTTCCCACTTCCCTTGTTATTGTTCCCGCTTCCATTGTTATTGTTCCCGCTTCCATTGTTATTGTTCCAACTTCCATTGTTATTATTCCCGCTTCCATTGTTATTGTTTGTTAATCGACATTTACACAAATTTTTTGCAAGTTGATTAACTTTTGTTGATGGTTTTACCCGTCTGCGCATGGCTCTTAATATTGCCCTATTCTTCGCAGATATGGTACGTTTTGGACACGCGACTGGCGCACTGTTGTTTGGTTTTAAGTTTTTTTTAAGTTTTTTCTTGAGTCCTGGTCTTTCTTGATAATATGTCGCACCTGACAATCTGCATCTTTTTTCAAAACTGTTTTTTGTTTCTTTTGGTCTTAGACTCATTTGTATCCATTTGGTGCCTGTTTTACCATTATCAATAATCGGACACTTTTCGGCTTCCTTAAAAAACCCGTTTGACGTTCGTTTCTTGCTCATTATAATTAACACACAAATTATTTCTATCTTTACATATTTAAAGAAATATCTAAAAATAGAATAAATCCATAAGAAATATTCTTGGTAACGCTGGGGTTCGAACCCAGGCAGCTCTCGCTACTAGAACTTAAGTCTAGCCCCTTAGACCAACTCGGGCACGTTACCATTTCCCTTATCCTCCACATTTATAAAAATAATGATATCTTTAAGTTACTTAATTTAATGTTCTAAAGTTGTAGTGAGTAAAAAAACACATAAAGGTTTGGCAACTAATATAATTAGCAATAATGAAAGAAATATATCAGAAAAAGACTCCGTTAGAACATATATTAGACAGACCTGATTCATATGTTGGAAGCCTTGAACGAGAAACAGAAAAATTATGGATAATCAAAGATAACGAAATGGTGTACACCAATGTGAATTACATACCAGGATTGTATAAAATATATGATGAAATATTGGTAAATGCAATTGATCAATCTGTTGTTGACTCAAAACTAGATAAAATAGAGATTGAGGTAAACAAAGCAGAGGGATGGATTTCTGTTTGCAATTCTGGAAGTGGAATACCAGTAAGAAAGCATGAAACTGAGGACTTGTATATTGTTGAAATGATATTTGGAGAATTATTAACAAGTTCAAATTATGACGATTCTGAGAAAAGAACTGTTGGAGGTAGGAATGGATATGGTGCTAAACTAGCAAATATTTTTTCAACTAAATTTATTGTTGAAACATATGATATTAATTCAAAACAGAAGTACTATCAAGAATGGACCAATAATATGACAACTAAAAGTACTCCAAAAATATCAAAAAAATCGACAGGTAATGGATTTGCCAAATTCACATTTTTTCCTGATTTTACACGTTTTGGAATGGTTGATCTTGAAGATGATATAGTGTCTTTGTTCGAAAAGAGAGCATATGATGCTTGTGCTTGCACTCATGATTCTGTGAGTGTATATTACAATGGTTCTAAATTGTCTTTCAAGAACTTTTCCAAGTATATTGATTTATATATAGGCGATTCCAAGACAACTCCTAGAGTTCTTGAAAAGAATGATAGATGGGAAGTTTGTGTATGTCATAGTGATGATGGATACAAACAAATATCATTTGTTAATGGAATTTGTACCAGTACAGGTGGAGAACATGTTAAGCATATTGTCAACCAATTAGTTGAAAACATAACAGAGCAGATAAAAAAGAAGCATTCGAAACTAGAAATCAAGCCTGCATTTGTTAAAGAACATATGATGGTATTTATCAAATCAACAATTGAAAATCCAGTGTTTACATCACAGACAAAGGTAGAGTTGAAAACGAAACAGTCTTCATTTGGTAGTAAATTTATTTGTGAACAACTTTTCAGTACCAGAGTTGCTAAACTAGGTATATTAGATGATGTGATGGCATTGGCAAAACACAAAGAACTTCAAGGATTATCAAAAAGTGATGGAAAGAAGAAAACATCTCTGAAAGGGTTTCCAAAACTTGATGATGCAAATAAAGCAGGTACAAAAGATTCTGCTCTCTGCACCTTAATTTTAACAGAAGGTGATTCAGCAAAAACAATGGCAGTGAGTGGTATTTCAGAGATAAAAAATGGAAGAGACTATTACGGAATTTTTCCATTGCGTGGCAAACTGTTAAATGTCCGTGATGCAACACCATCTATGTTGTTAAAAAATGAAGAGATAAAAGCATTGAAACAAATCATTGCATTGCAACAAGACAAGGTGTATTCTTCATTATCTGAGTTGAGATATGGAAGAATAATGGTACTTACAGATGCAGATGTTGATGGTTCTCATATAAAAGGTTTGATTTTCAATTTTATTCATTGTTTTTGGCCTTGTCTACTAAAACTTGATATTTTGAAAGGATTTCAGACCCCAATTATAAAAGCAACAAAGCGCAATGAAGTCATCCCGTTCTATACTCAAGCTGAATTTGATAATTGGAAAACCAATTCGCAAAATGGATATGCAATTAAGTATTACAAAGGTTTAGGTACAAGTACTTCTACTGAAGCAAAGGAATACTTCAGAAACTTGTCGCAGAATACGGTTCAGTACAAATTTGATGAAAATACAGACTGTGCAATAAAACTTGCTTTCAAAAAGGATCTTTCTGATGTTCGCAAAGAATGGATTGTCAATGGAATTGATAGGAATGAATCACTTGATTATTCTGTCAAGGAAATAAGTTTCAACTCCTTCATAAATAATGAACTTGTTTGGTTCAGTATCGCTGATGTCAAAAGATCAATTGCATCTCTAGTAGATGGTTTGAAGCCTTCGCAGAGAAAAGTAATATATGCGATGAGAAAAAGGAATAATAAGGAAATAAAAGTTTCTCAATTAGGTGGGATCGTAAGTACTGAAACAGCGTATCATCATGGAGAGCAATCATTGTATGGAACAATTATAAATTTGGCACAGAATTTTGTTGGTTCGAATACAATTAACCTCTTGGAACCCAAGGGTCAATTTGGTACAAGATTGCAGGGAGGAAAGGACTCTGCTAGTCCTAGATACATATTTACAAAATTATCGCAAAAATGCATTTCCTTATTTCCTGCAGAAGATGACAAATTATTAAACTATTTACAAGATGATGGATTGAAAATTGAACCTGAGTATTTTGTTCCAATCGTTCCTTTAGTACTTATTAATGGCACTGAAGGAATTGGGACTGGATATAGTTCTAGTATACCTTGTTATAATCCAAAAGACATTATAAAAGGTGTAAAAGAAGCTATAGAAGGAAAGGAAATTTCAAACATGATTCCTTGGTATCCTAATTTTTTGGGGTCAATAGTGCAAAATGAAGCTGGTAATGGATTCGTAACTCATGGTGTTTACAGAATTACTGGAGACACCATCACTATTTCAGAACTACCTATTGGTAGATGGACTCAAGATTTTAAGGAAATGCTTGATCATATGGTAGAAACGAGTGCAATTCTTAGCTATGAAAATCATAGCACAGACACAACAGTTAATTTTAAAATCAAACTTGACAGAATGAAACTACAAAAGATTATTAATACCAGGACAATTGAAAAAGAATTTAAATTAACAACTTCATTATCAATTCGAAACATGCATTTGTTTAACGGAAACAATAATATAACAAAGTATGATTCTCCTCAGCAAATTATAAAAGAATTTGTTAAAGTTCGCTTGGATTTTTACAATAAAAGAAAAGAATATTTACTTAGTCAATTGAAAACTGAATTGACTATTATAAATGAAAAAGTCAGATTCATTCAAATGGTTGTAGAAGAAAAAATCATCATATTCAAACAGAAAAAGGCTGATATTGTTGATGCCCTGAAAAAATTTGAATTCTTCACAGTAAATGACAATTATGACTACCTTATTAAAATTGAACTTTATAGGCTAACTTCTGATAGCATTGATGAACTCCTCAAGGAACAAACTAGTAAAAAACAAAAACGCAAAACTATCAAACAGACTTCAGTTCAAGATTTATGGAAAAATGAACTTGCAGACTTCGATTAAGTAAGTCAATTTATATATTAGTTTAAGACATAAATGAATATTTATTCATGTTTCTTATTGTGCAGTTTTTTCCTATTGTCTACATTATCAGATATTTTATTTCAATATGTCACAGATGTCAAAACTTTCCAAATTGATATTAACAAAGAAATTATTTATTGTTCTCTGATTTCAATCATTATTTCATACCTTTCAAAATATTTTAGATATGTCCTTTTTGGTGGAACTTGGGTCATTATTTCAAGCATACACCTCTTCTCCAACTCCGATATTTCTAATATAACTAAATCATGGGGTGCTTTAAGTATTCAATACAACAGATATTGTGTGATGTGGCATTTAGCATCCCATTTGAATGAATATGATACAGCCACAATATATTTTCCAATATTAGGTTTAATATCAAATTTTGCATATATTATGCAGTGGCGTCTTATTTCTGTTATTGACATCTTATTACCATATACTCATTGCAATACATTATATGGATTAGCAATAATGTTTTATACAGTTGCTGCATTTTTATCAATATGGATTTATCATAAATATCCCAAGAGATATGAAGGATACATAAGTTTTAGAAAACGAGGTGCTATGACATTTGGGATTTCAACTTGTTCATATTTATGTACTGTGTTATCTGAGAAGTTCATCCAGTCTTTATTTGAAACTGACTTTATACCATATGCTAGTATTTATAGCAATTATTTAAATGCAGTTGGTCTTGGAATTACCATTGCTTTATATGTTCTCAATTCCAATGTATGGAAAATATTAAAATATTATCAACATGCTTTAATCGCACCAATATGTATTTTCGTTTGTAATGTTCTTTTATATGGATATATTGAATGGGGACCTCAAGAAAATAATAAAAGTTTGCATAATGTTGCGAATGCTACAATGGTTTTACTGAGAGGATTGCATTATATGATCGTTGATTCTTCTAAAGAACATCTATTCATCCCCCTGCATCACAAAGCACGAGATGTTTTGAAATGTTTGGAAATTTTATCAATCATTGCAGCTTATTCTCTTGCTGATCTATTGGCGCCATGGGCAATATTTTTTGTATTCATTGCATGGGGGTTGTTAATTTGGAGATCAAACATTCGGTTCAAAAAAGATGTTGAGTTTATTGATTGTGTTTGTCAATGCGATCAAATATCTGATAACGCTCATGTCATGCTGTAAATATTATCTTATTTAGTTTAATGTATTCAAAATATTATAAATTGCGCGGAACAGATGGTTATAACAAAAATGTAAAATGTAATGTTATTAAAAGAAATGGAGATGTTTGTGGCTGCCCTGTTCTAGCTGGTACGAAATGTTGTAAAAGACATAGACCAGAAATAAAATTATCAAAGAAACAAATCTTACAATTAGAACAAATTCTTAACAAACAATCTGTAAATGTTTCTGAAAAGAATTTGAACTATATCTTTTTTGCATTGAAAGGAATTAAACCAAAGATTATTTGAATAAACTACGTTTTGATTTTGGCTGCAAACTCTGTTGAGCTGATGATTTACGCATCCTCTCTATTTCTAATGCTTTTCTATGTCCAATTTGCTCTCTAGACATGTTTCTTTCTATGTTTGTGTAACCATATCTTTTACTGTTTGCTTTATATGCGATATATCTTGCCCTCTCCATCAAATTTATTGCTTTTAGCATTTCACGACGCTGTAATTCTTTAAATTGCGTATTTAATGTTCTAACTTTACTGGGACTGAAAAATTTCTTTGTAAAATGTTCTTTGTATCTTCTTTTTGATTCACATTCATTTAATTTACCTCCTCTGCATGATGCGTGTTTAGGCAAATTTTTAACAAGTGCTGTTTTAAGGTCGTATGACCCAAAGTTTCCATGTTTAATATTAGTTTTAGCCTTTTGACTTGTTCTTTTGCCCCTTTTCAATGTTCCTTTAGTCCAATTTCCTCGACTTTGCCCCCTTTGAGTCCAAATCCCTTGACTTCTATCCATATAATTATAAACATATTCTTTAAAGTAAGTTAAAAAAATACAATTATAATAGTATATAAAGTTAATGAGCGATTCCGGGTCAGTTACAGAAGATCCAATTATTTCACAGCAAGAGTTTAAAAATGCTGTAAAAGAATGGGTTTCAATAAATGATGAGATAGCTGAGATGAGAAAAGTTATAAATGCAAAAAACAAAAGAAAAAATAAATTGAATGAGGTTATTATTGCATTCATGCAACAAAATGACAAAGCTGTTTGCAATTTGGGTACAAGTGGAACATTACAAATGAAAACGCAGAAATCTACTCTTGCATTGAAACGAGATCAAATCGAAGAACTATTACTCAAATTAAACACTGATCCTAAATTTGCAAAAGAAACTGCTGATTTCTTAAATCAGAATCGTACAGTTAGAGAAAAACCAGTTCTAAAAAGATCAACTGTTGTGATTGATTAGTTTCGCAATTCCTCTGCACCATGAGCAAATGCACATTTGTGACTTACGTAATTTTTTTATACTTTCTATAAAAAATGTGCACTATATTACATGTCATCCAAAAATAACATCAACAGAATTGCACAAACACAGAGACAATTGAACAAGGCCAAAGAAAAACTGACACCACAACGTTCCAAGCTTATATATGCCCACACAAAAGCATTTAGAAAAGAAAGAGCAGAATTGGAAGATGAATTTAGAAAACAGCGACTTGATTTAGAAATGAATATAGTCAGACAAACCAAATCGTTTATAGAGAAGAAGAAAACACAAGAAAACAACATAAATGCAAAATTAGAGAGACATATACAATTGGAAGATAAATTTAGAAAACAGCGACTTGATTTAGAAAAGAATATAGTCAGACAAACAAAATCGTTTATAGAGAAGAAGAAAAAACAAGAAAACAACATAAATGCAAAATTGAACGAAAATCAAACTATTGCAAATTTGAGTAAAGAGTTAGCAAAGATGCGAGTAAATAGTCAAAAAAGAAGAACCACAAAGTCAACTAAAACTTTGGCGAATGTGCCAAACAATGTATTGAACAAAGTTATACAAAAGTTGCCTCAGTTACAAAAAACAAGAGTTGGAATGACTTCAAAAAACTTTAGACAACTTGTCAAGAATCAGAGGCAAAAGCGTATAGCAGAATATCATGTCATTGATGTGGATAATGATAATGGTGTTGGAAATATTCCGAGAAGTGATGAAGAAATTAGAAAATATAAGTTTCCTGTAGAATGGATCTGGTACTTGCAGCATACAAAAAAACAGGTTAACCCAGGAGATATAGTTTGGATTAAGGATTGGTCGTTGGGTAACGCGGAGTATGGACCTTACCTTTTCATGGTTCAAAAGAACAAGTCGTTAGCTGTCTTTCCAAAGTCTACATATGTGTGGCGTTGGTATCGTGGGCCATTGAAACCTTTTGAGCATATTAAACCAAACCTTAAAAATATTGTTAAAAACATAGATTATACAAAAGTATTGCAAGCATTTAACAAAGAAGTTACCAACAATATCGAAAATTATCCAAAGTTCAATACACAAAGTTTACTCTATGAGGTTGGACAGTCAAATATAAAACCAGAGTTCATAAATGGGAAACGGTTGGATGTATGGGAAAATGAGAGGGCGATTAGAAATTTATACTTTCAATAATATATAATTTTTGACGATTAGAACTTTATCTTAATAGTTCCCCGCTATTGTTATAGATCCAACATTTTATTGAATTTCTGTCTTTTCTAGTATCCTTTCTGCTCCTCACATCATAATGTCCATCTTCAAATACGTTAAATGTTGATCTCACTAGCATATCTCTTTCACATTTATTTGAGTGTTCCTCATTTATTGTGTAATACATTTCATCCATTACATTGGAAGCAGACCTTATCGTTTTATATATTATGTATTCAACTGGTTTCATTACAAATCTTTCTCCATTGTAGACACTGATTTGTTCTGAACGTAAATTAGTTAACTTTATGTTTTTATTCTCTGGAAATTTTGGATTAAAATGTATTTTATTCACAAGCATTGGAATAATTCCTACATCTCCATCATTACCTCTTCTCATTATTCTAATAAAATCCTCCTCGTTCAACGCATCGAAATTTTCATCACCAAACTTTCGCAATGGTTCTCCATTGGAAGCAATAATATTAATTTGCGTATTATTGTTAATTATATTTGTTATGTTTTGAGGCACAGGTTTCTCTTCTTTCTTTTGTTTCTTTTTCAATGTTTCTAAATATTTGTGTTTGGGTTCACATATTTTGTAATGTTCTGTTAGTTTAGCTACTCTAGAAAACTTTTTATTACAAAATCTACAAATAAGACTGTTGCATTCCTTGAAAGGGATTTCTAATTGAATTTCTAAAAGACGAACTTCACATTTTCCCATTGGACACAAACTTTCATGCCGTTTTAAATTTTTACCACATGTTTTATTACAGAATTTACAATTTTTGGGGACTATTTGTCCTTGTTCGGGGACTATTTGTCCTTGTTCGGGGACTATTTGAGTATTGTCGGGGACTATTTGAGTATTGTCGGGGACTATTTGAGTATTGTCGGGGACTATTTG
>MDTC01160311.1_pt1 | contig 17566 bp, 13 predicted proteins | sample 811181 | NCBI WGS metagenome assembly MDTC01 (sample SAMN05326644, study PRJNA326480) | marine metagenome | isolation source: seawater | place: Pacific Ocean: North | collected 2011 | reverse complement strand
GAAGCCTTAGGTTGATAATAGCCCTCTACCGTCGAAAAAGCGGTCTTGCGAATCAAATTAAGGCATCTTGTCCTACGAATGCCGTAGCTCCATTTTTTTAGAAAGGTGTATTTGACATCTAAACTCGGTGCCTGATAGCTGTTATCCGAAAGGATCAAAGAACGGTAACCTGAACCCACGAAGGCAGGTGCGTTTCCTGCACGTATTTCCAGGCTTTTATTGGGTCTGTACAGAAAAGAACCTATCGCATAACCGTAATCATATCCTCCTTCCTTGAATGCTTTCGTTCTTCCTCCGCCGGAGACCACACCGTTTTGTTGAATAGTTGAGGCATTGGGATAAAATTCTCCATGGTTAGAGATAAAATCATTTTCGTATTCACTAAAGCGCGCCTGATTTTCAACAAAGGTTGTTGCGAATGAAAAGTTTTTTAGTAAGGTTCCTTTAACGTATATGCCCCGCGTATTTTGATACAAGGTTGGGCCATCTTCATCCAACCAGTTTGTTCCCGCCTGAAAATTGACCACAGGGGATAGGTAAAGGGTTACATTTTTTTCATGAACCTCAAAGAGGTGTGCATCCATGAAGTGCTTCTTTAATTTATCACGAAAGGAAACCTTATTGCTATCCTTCGGTAAACGCGAAAGAATCTCCTCTATTTTAGAACCTGGTTTTTGGATCTGATCTCGGAAATAAACATGACCTGCAAGAGACTCAATTTGCCCATGCACAGATAAGGCAGTATAGAGCATAAATATGCACATTATTTGTTTCATGAAGACAAGGCTAAAAGAGGTTTTGTTTTGGCTATGAAGTATGGATTGGTAAGGTTTTCTTTATTGTATTTTAAAGGTAATCCTGTTTCTGCATGCACCACTGAGCCGCCAAGCGTTTCAAGAATGGCCTGCCCGGCTGCGATATCCCATTCCATAGTGGGGGCAAATCTCGGGTATGCATCGGCAGCTCCACTCGCCAAATCAAAAAACTTTAAGGAGGAACCTTTTTTTGCGAATTCTACGGTTGGAGTTATTTTTTTGAGGTCATTGATAAAATGGATGACAGGGCCAGAATGGTGGCTTCTTGAACAAGTCATTATAATGGGGTCGTTGATTGAATGAGGGGTATGTATGGGCTCCCATTTCTCTATATTTTCTGCGTAAGCAAATTTGATTTTAAATACCCCTGTTTCAACCCCTCCGATATACATCAGTTTTTGTACGGGAGAGGCAATAAGTCCAAAGATGGGTTTACCACCATGCAATAGGGCAATGTTCACGGCGAATTCACCATTTCTATTGATGAATTCTTTTGTTCCATCTAATGGGTCCACGCACCAGCATTCTGTCCATTTTTTACGTTCCGAAAAAGGCATTTTTTCTGTTTCCTCTCCCGTGATGGGAATGCCAAGAGGCTCAAGATATTTGTGGATGATTCTAGTCGATGCTAAATCTGCTTTGGTGAGCGGTGAGCCATCATCTTTAATTGTGGTCTGAAATTCATTTTCATAAATACCCATAATTTTCTTAGAGGCATCTATGGCTGCTTTTATGGCAATGGTGTATTTAGTTTCCAATGCTTGCATAATTTTAAAGTGACATTTCAGGAACCTCTCCACTCACAATCAGGTTCCCTTCTGTTTTTGATTGTATTTCCTCAATGCTTACTCCGGGAGCTCTTTCGACCAAATGAAAAGCACCATCTTTAATTTCAAGAACCGCAAGGTCGGTCACAACTTTTTTAACGCATCCAACGCCAGTGAGCGGAAGAGAGCATTTTTTGAGAAGTTTGGAAATACCGGCACGATTGCTATGCAGCATAGCGACAATAATATTATCCGCTGAGGCAACTAGGTCCATCGCTCCTCCCATTCCTTTTACCATTTTTCCAGGAATTTTCCAGTTTGCAATATCTCCGTTTTCAGAGACCTCCATTGCTCCCAATACAGTTAGTTGAACATGCTGCCCACGAATCATAGCAAATGATGTAGCGGAATCAAAAAAGGAAGCTCCTTTCATAGTGGTTATTGTTTGTTTTCCTGCGTTGATGAGGTCAGCATCTTCTTCACCCTCAAATGGAAATGGTCCCATACCTAGTACCCCGTTTTCGGATTGAAATTCGACCTCGATCCCTTCTGGAATGTAGTTCGCAACAAGCGTTGGAATACCAATTCCTAGATTGACATACCAGCCATCCCGAAGCTCCTGTGCAATTCTTTGTGCGATACCTTTTTTATCTAATGCCATATTATTTAGTTCTTGTCGTTCTTTGTTCTATTCTTTTTTCAAACTTTTCCCCTTGAAAAATCCGCTGTATAAAAATACCAGGAGTGTGGATCTCGTTTGGATGCAAGCCACCTGCTGGAACCAATTCTTCTACCTCAGCAATAGTAATTTTACCCGCCATTGCCATCATCGGGTTGAAGTTTCTGGCTGTGGCTTTAAAAACTAAATTTCCCTCAGTATCTCCCTTCCAGGCCTTAACAATCGCAAAATCTGCCGTTAGTGCACTTTCCAGAATATGCGGCTTTCCATTGAAAATACGAACTTCTTTGTTTTTTGCGACTTCTGTTCCGTATCCTGCTGGAGTGAAGAAAGCGGGAATACCAGCACCTCCTGCTCTACATCTTTCTGCTAAGCTTCCTTGTGGTATCAGGTCAACTTCCAATTCGCCTGAGAGCATTTGCCTCTCAAATTCATCATTCTCCCCCACATATGAGCTAATCATTTTTTTAATCTGCTTTTTTTGTAGTAGCAGGCCGAGGCCAAAATCATCTACTCCTGCATTGTTACTAATACAAGTGAGCCCAGTTACACCCATTTTTACGAGTGCTGCAATTGAATTCTCAGGAATTCCACAAAGCCCGAATCCACCAAGCATCAGCGTCATGTTGTCTTCAATTCCTTGAACGGCTTCCGTTACGTTTTTTGTTACTTTATTCATAGTTTAATAATCAAATTCTTCACTTTCTATTTCCAGAGGATCTACTGTTCTGTTCTCATCGCATTTAAATTCTTCGGGATTATAAATATCTGGAACAGCAAAGTCCTTGTCGGAAATATTTATTCTGTTATCAGCATAGACTTTTTGCATATAATAACCATAAATCGGTAAAGCCATTCTTGCTCCTTGTCCCCAAGCCATCGTTTTAAAACGGACAGAACGATCTTCTGCACCCACCCAAACGCCAGTCACTAACTCGGGAGTCAAACCTATGAACCAACCATCTGAGTTGTTTTGTGTCGTGCCTGTCTTACCGGCAGTTTGAGCCGTGATTCCTCCCCAGGGGAGCCAAGAGCCTCTCAGACTAGCGCCTGTTCCTCCTTCAACAACACCTAGCATCATTTGTAAAATTTCATATGCGACTGTTGGGCTAATGACCTTTTTACGTTCTTGATTTGTCTCGTAAATCACTTTTCCATTTCGGTCTTCGATTCGCTCAATTGTTGTAGGTTTATTGTATATGCCGTTATTGGCAAATATACATTGAGCGGCTACCATGTCATAAAGGGAGATATCAGCTATACCAAGACATAATGCCGGCACAAGGTCTGCTTTTCTGAGGCTAAAATTCATTTTTTCAAACATTTTATTTACCTGAAAAGGAGCGCCTCTTTCAAGTTCCGCAATGTAGTCCCCACATTTTGCCATGACCGCTGCAGTCGTAGGGTTTGAGCTCGTAGCAATTCCATGGGCTACGTTTTTTGCTAGATCCCCTTTTGGACAAAACGGCTCATAAATTGTAGATTCCTTTTGATCAGGATTAAAAAACTTTATACAGCCATCACCTTCTTTAAAAACTGTGCATGGTTTGACAACCCCCATTGAAAGGGCGTTAGCATATATAAACGGCTTGATGGTTGAACCAACTTGTCTCTTTCCCTGTCTAGCGTGGTCATATGCGAAATGTTTAAAGTTGGCACCACCTACCCACGCCCTAACAAATCCTGTGGAAGGCTCAATCGATAAAAGTCCGGTATGTAAAAATGATTTGTAGTATTTAATAGAGTCAGCTGGTGTCATGACGGTATCAATTTCTCCTCGCCAGCTGAATACCTTCATGGGTATTGGCTTTTTAAAAGACCGTTCAATTTCTTTAGGGTTCATTCCCGACTTTTTCAACGTATAATAACGTGCGCTGTTTCGTTCAGCGCGCTTTAAAATCGATTCAACAGTAGATTTTTTTATAGTATTTGAAAAAGGAAAGTGCCGTAACCCTTTATTGTTTCTGTCGAATTTTTCTTGAAGAGAAGGCACCTTTTTTGCCTTTTTATTCAATGGGTCTTTGCCACTCAGGTGTTTCACAACAGCGGCCTCTGCCTTTTCTTGCAGTGATGTATTTAATGTAGTGTATATTTTTAGTCCATCGCGGTAAATATTATAAGGGTTCCCATCCTTTTTTGCGTATAGATAGTCTCCATCTTTATCTTTTTGTTTCAGTAACTTGCTGACCTCTTGTCTAAGACTTTCTCTAAAATATGGAGCCAATCCTTCTTTGTGATCTACAGTGGAATAGCTCACTAAAATAGGAGTCATTTTTAAGGAGTCATATTCGGTACGGGTTATTTTATTTGTAAGGGCTGGATTATTGCTATTGCTATTTCTAAGCCATTGGAAAAGAACTTGATTTCTTCTACTAATTGCCCTCAAAGAATCTTTTTTTCGTGCAACATTTATTTCGTTCGTACTGATTTCCTCGGGGGCAAGGTTATTTTTTGCAGCAAGCCTGCGCGCATAGTTTCTTATCTGGTAGGAGTAAGGATTATACAGCCCAGGATTTTTGCACATACCAACAAGAGTTGCTGCTTCCGTTTTAGAAAGCTCAGATGCAGTTTTATTAAAATAAACAGTTGCGGCATTTTCAATTCCGACCGCGTTATAGAGGTAATCAAATTGATTCAGATACATTGTGAGTATTTCTTTCTTCGTGTATCGTTGTTCCAATCTTGAAGCGATAATATGTTCTTGTGCTTTTTCATTAACCCTTCCAAACTTTCCTAAGAGTTCAGAAATCGAGGATTGTGTTTCATCTTTTTCTCTAGATCTTTTTTGAAGTGTGAAAAGTAGCTTTGCAAGCTGTTGTGGAATTGTTGACGCTCCTCCACTTTTACCCATAGAAGTAATAGACCTCATCAATGCCCGAAAATCAATACCTGAATGTTCTAAAAAACGCTCATCTTCAGTTGAAATTAACGCATCTATGACGTTTGTAGATATTTCTGAATAAGGGATACTTGATCTATTTACCTGCCAAAATTTTCCAATATTGATGTTCTCACCTTTGGCATTATTGGCAATAATATCTGATGCTAAAAGTTCTGGTGGATTGTCGAGCATAGATACAGAAGGTAAATCATCCTCAGATTGAAGCAAGTAAAGAGCCAAAATGACCCCCAACGGGCTTAATCCAAAAAACCAGAAAAAGCTATAAAGAATGCGCTTTTCAATTTTCGTCATGTTCTTTTTACCCTCGTTCATTATTCAAAATTACAATTTATCTTTTACCTGAGTACGTGTCTTCTTTGGCTGTCAAGTTTTAGCAAAATAAATACCATTATGGAAAAAGAAAGCATAGAGGAACCTCCATAGCTAAAAAAAGGTAAAGGAATACCGATTACAGGGGCAAAGCCAATATTCATTCCAAGATTTACAGCGAAATGGTAAAAAAAGAACGTCCCTACAGAATACGCATATATTCTGTTGAATTGAGAGCGTTGCCGCTCGGCAACAATAAGAATGCGAACAATGATAAAAATGTAGAGAACAACGAGAAAAAAGCTACCGATAAACCCCCATTCCTCCGCAAAGGGACAGAAGATGAAATCGGTTTCACTTTCAGGAACGTGGTTTGTTTTTACACTTGAAACAGAAGCATTTTTATATCCTTTCCCGAAGAGTCCTCCTGACCCAACGGCTGCCATAGCTCTATTTCGATTGTAGTCTTTTCCATTAGGATCTTCCTTCAAGCCAAGAAAAAGCTCTATCCTATCCTTTTGGTGTTGTGCAAGACTTCCAAAGGATTTTTCTACAGTAAGTGATACCGCGCTACCTAATATAAAGCATAAAACTATAATAAGCTGGGCTTTAGATTTTGCTCTTTTAAGTCCAAAACGTTGAATAAAGAAGCTGGCTACAGCACCTATAATAAACAAGCTTGTAATAATTCCGACTGATCCATATAGCTTTAGCCCAGGTATTAAAGGGATGTTTTTTTCTCCAAAAAGCAAGGTAATAATAGATAAGAAAACGAAAACAAACAGAATAGGTATAAAGTGGCTCCCAAGCCATGTCCTCTTAAACCGAACTTTAGGGATAAGATTGACAAACTTCAATAGGAAAGGATCAAATGTGACCCCCTCTCTATATAAAACAAAGAGAAATGCTGTAAATACAACAAAAGTTCCTGCGTCAGGTTGTAATAATATAAGAATCATCGGAATAAGGAGAATAAGCAAGGCGAGTACGACATTTTTTGAACTGAGTTCTCTCATGTTCAGTGAACTAACATATCTCGAAAGTAGCAGAGCCGTTGATATTTTGGCAAATTCCGCAGGTTGAATCCCCATGCTTCCGACTCCTAACCATGCGCGCGCTCCATTAATAGGGGGCATAAATAAAACAATTACAAGTAATGAAAGCGTTCCTAGGTATATTGGAAAGGCAAACTTTTTATAGATATCCGAATCAATTAAAAAAACCATTATACCTAAAAATAAGGCAATAGAGATCCAAATAATTTGTTTTCCATATTTTTCTGAAAAGCTAAAAATATTTGGCTGATTCTCGTTAAAAGCAACAGAGTAAATTGTGATTAGTCCAAATAAAATAAGCGATATGAATCCAATAAATAAAGGCCAGTCTAAATTATTTATGAGTGATTTACTTTTTCTCATACTCAGGGATCTAATAAATTAGCTTCTAATACCCTTATTTCTTTTTCAGGTTGTTTACAGCTTTTTAGCAAATAATTTTCAATCATTAGACTTGCAATAGGTGCTGCCCAAGTCCCACCAAAACCCGCATTTTCCACAATAACAGCGATGGCAATTACTGGGTTTTGCATGGGGGCAAAAGCAATAAAAACAGAGTGGTCTTTTCCGTGTGGGTTTTGGACAGTACCAGTTTTGCCACATACCTCAATACCTTCAATCTGGGCTCTTCCGCCTGTTCCTGTATCTTCATTCACTACTTTCCACATACCTTGTATGACGGGTTCAAAATACTTTGATTCTACCATTGTCTGGTGCTTTGAAAATTTTCTAACAGGTTTTTCACCAATTTTTTTAGCAAAATGTGGGTCGTAATACCAGCCTCTGTTTGCCATAATTGCAGCAAGGTTTGCCATGTGTAGAGGTGTCATTTTTACTTCTCCTTGTCCAATTGAAATTGACCTAATTGTTGAAAATGCCCATTTATGTTTACCATACCAACGGTCATAAAATGCCGGATTGGGGATAACGCCGGCGCGTAAACCAGTTAGGTCACTTTTTAACTTTTTACCAAAGCCAAAACTATGCATATATTTCTCCCAAAGATTAAGACCCAAAGCAGCATCCTTAAAAATAGAATTTTGTTTTCCTTGCTGTATGATTTTTTTAACAGCGTAATAAAAGTAAGGGTTACAAGAATATTGAACGGCCCTTTGAATAGAGCTAGGGGTAGGGTGGTTGTGACATCCTACGAGCGACTTATTACAGGTAAAACCCGTATTCGCCTTCAAAACACCTTCCTGAAGACCAACAAGAGACTGAACCAATTTGAAAATCGATCCAGGAGGATACTCGGCTTGAGTAGGTCTTGGATATAAGGGTTTATCTTTATTTTTTAGTAGTTTGGGGTAATATTCACTTACATTTTTTCTGCCTACAAGAAGATTTGGGTCAAACGTTGGAGCTGAAACCATAGATAAAATTTCACCGCTCTTAGGTTCAATAGCGACAATACAGCCCTTTTTGTTTTGCATCAGCTTTTCTCCATAGGCTTGAAGCTTTATATCGATGCCCAGTTGAATTGAAGGTGCTTGTCGCGCAACTGTGTCATAAATCCCATTTTCATACTTTTTTACATCATTGTTTAGTGCAGAACGAACAACATAATGAACTCCTTTTAGACCACGAAGCTCTTTTTCATAGAAGCGCTCTATCCCAGAGCGGCCTATATTGTAGCTTGGTTTGTAAAATTTATCCTCTTTGACTTCACGGGCATTTACTTCGGAGAGATAACCTAAAATATTTGCACCGTTAGGGTATGGATAGTAGCGCATGCTTGTTTCTTCCTCAAAAAACCCAGGAAATCCATCTAGATAGGGTGCGATTCTTGCCATTTCTTCTTTGGTTAATTCCTTTAGAAAAGGGTAGGGTCTAATTCTTTGATAGTTTGATATACGCGTATCATTGTGACGGTTATAATAGATGCCTTCTCCTTTTACAATCTCTTTAAATCGTTCGTGAACTTGTTTTTTACTCCAACCAATTAGTTTAGCAAAAGAGAGGGTGTCGAAATCAGGACCCATTTTATCTTCAATTACCATAAGGTTGAAATAGGTTTTGTTGGCAACAATTTTTATTCCATTTCTATCAAAAATGACCGCCCTGGGCGGAGTTATTTCTCTTCTTTTTTCGCTTATTTGGTGGGCGCGATTACTCCAAGAATCATCGATAACCTGCATGTAAAAAAGACGAAATATATACATGACCCCTACAGTAATGATAAAGGCAATTATTACATATCTTCTATTTTCTACATTCAATTATTCTGTACGTTTAATAAATATGGTTTGTAAAATGACACAAACAAAAAATGAAATTACACTGCTTAAAATGGTTTTTTGGAGAATTAATAAGATTTCACTTGTAGAGAAAGCTTCCAAAACGAAAAACCATAAATGATGGCTAAATAGTAGAATTGAAAAGGTGGAAATAAACCACCTATTACCCATATCAAAGATGGAAGGGATTTTCAATGAGTCATAACCTTCTCTTGGTGAAAAAACCCGAAAAATAAAAGGTCTTAAATATGCAAAAAGTAGTAAAGAGGAGGTGTGTAGACCAAAAGTGTTTGATGTGGCATCAATAGCCATGCCTAGAATTAGCGCAATCAGAAGGAGACTGAATTTAGACCTATCAAAAGGAATCAAGAAAAGATATAACGGAGTAATCATTACATGAATCGAAGCACTAATTTCGAGTTGATTAAAAATAAATGATTGTAAAAAGATAAACAACAGTAGCCTCAAAAAGTAAATTTGTAATTGCGACATTTATTGGTTTTGAACTTTTTTGAATTCGTCTAGAAAAAGATTCTTGACGATATAAATATTTTCTAGAGACGCATATTTTTGGGAAAACTCGATATCAACATGCCAGGAGGCCTCTCCTTCAATAGTTTTTGTCTTTTTTACGATTCCAACGTCAATTCCTCTCGGAAAAATACCACTTCCACCTCTGGTGACAACTTTGCTACCTATTGGAATGGGAATATCGTTACTGACACCTGCTATATAACCAATATTTGAATTTTCTCCAGTCCACTTTAACATCCCAGAAGCACCTACATCGGTTAATAGGACATCAATATTTATATTTTTGGTGAGTACACTTTTTACCACACTGAAGTGCTCGCTAGTGTTATGAACAATCCCGACAACACCATCACTTGAGAAAACACCCATACCTTTCTCCACGCCCTGAATATTTCCGACATTAAGTGTGAAGAAATTATTCCTCTTCGTCGTCGTAGAATTAATTATTGTCCCCTGGATATAATCATACTGCTGCGCCAATGTAGAATCTATTAATCTTGTCTCTTGAGATTCCTTATTGTATAAAAAAAGAGGAGAGCTTTTTCGGAGATTAATATTTTCTTTTTGTAATGCCTCATTATTCTTTTCAAGGAGAAAGTGTTTTGAAATCGCGTGTCGTATTTCAAATAAATTACCAGTTATGAATGAGGCAGTGGTAAAGTAGCTGCTTTTAGGCACAGACATAAATGATACGTACATAGATAGCGCAAAAAATTGAAGCAAGAAGAAAACAATGAAGAAACGGAGTCTTTTGATAAATGCGATTAAATTTTGCATATTCAAAGATAAAAAACTACTACGGAATAGAGCTCTTGAAGCCTGAAAATCGAATAAGATTAGTCCTTGATTAAGAACTGGTATTTGTCGATATTTTTTAAGGCAATACTTGTTCCTCTTGCAACTGCTCTTAATGGGTCTTCTGCGATATGAACAGGTAGCTTTGTCTTAGAAGAAATCCGATCGTCTAAACCGCGCAACATGGATCCTCCACCGGCTAGATATATACCTGTCTTATATATGTCAGCAGATAGCTCAGGTGGCGTCATCTCAAGGGCACTATGAATTGCTTCCTCTATTTTTGAAATTGTATTGTCAAGTGCCTGAGCTACTTCAGTGTAGGAAACTAATATTTCTTTGGGAATTCCTGTCATTAAATCACGTCCTCTGACTGCGTATTCTGCCGGCGGGTCTGCCAATTCAGGAAGCGCTGCGCCAACCTCGATTTTTATTTGCTCCGCTGTTCTTTCTCCGACGAGGATATTATGTTGACGCCTCATATATTCTTCAATATCGTCTGTGAAGTCGTCTCCGGCAACACGAATTGATTTATCACAGACAATACCCCCAAGCGCTATAACTGCGATTTCGGATGTCCCCCCACCAATATCAATAATCATATTGCCCATGGGTTCTTCAACATCAATTCCGATTCCAATTGCGGCAGCCATAGGTTCATGAATAAGATATACTTCTTTAGCTCCAGCATGTTCAGCAGAATCGCGGACGGCTCGTTTTTCAACTTCGGTAATTCCTGAGGGGATACAGATCACCATTCTTAAGGTAGGGTTAAATAAGCTTCTTCCAGAGTTAATCATCTTGATCATACCACGAATCATTTGTTCGGCACTCTGAAAGTCTGCAATTACTCCGTCCTTTAAAGGACGCACTGTCTCAATTAGTTTATGTGTTTTCCCATGCATTTGTTGCGCTTTTTTTCCAATTGCAACAATTTTGCCTGATTGAATATCTTTTGCAACAATTGAGGGTTCATCAACAACAACCTTATCATTCCATATGATGAGCGTGTTTGCCGTTCCTAAATCAATAGCAATCTCTTGTGTTAAAAAACTAAAAATACCCATATTAACTATCCCTTCTTTACTTCTATTTTGAAACAGTTCCCTGGCCAAACAGGGCATTGTCAAATATAGTAAAGTTAATGTTTGAAATGACGAACTCCTGTAAAAACCATTTTCATATTATTATTATTGCAGTATTCAATAGACAGTTTATCTTTAATTGAACCTCCGGGCTGAATAACCGTATCTATTCCCTCATTATGTGCAATTTCAACACAATCTGGGAAAGGGAAAAATGCATCACTAGCCATCACAGCGCCTTTCAAATCAAATTCAAAAGACTTTGCTTTGTGAATCGCTTGACGCAAAGCATCAACGCGAGAGGTTTGTCCTGTCCCACTGGCAAGTAGTTGTTGGTCTTTTGCCAAAACAATGGTATTCGACTTTGTATGTTTCGCGATTTTGTTTGCAAATAATAAGTCTTTTACTTCTTCTTTGGTAGGTTTTTTAAGCGTGGCATTTTCCAGTGATGACTCTGTCTCATTTGCAACGTCTTTGTCCTGAACGAGAAATCCATTTAAGACAGACCGAACGCTTTGTTTATTCGCGATTAATGATTTAGATTCTAGAAGTATTCTATTCTTTTTTTGTTTTAATATTTCTAAACCAGCTGTATCGAATGACGGGGCAATTAGCACCTCACAGAAAAGACTATTAATAAGTTCTGCAGTGGGCTTATCAATTACTGAATTTGAAATCAAGACACCTCCGAAAGCGCTAACCGGATCTCCAGCTAAAGCAGATTTATAGGCCTCTTGGATTGTGGCTCTTGTACTTAAACCACAAGCATTGTTATGTTTCATGATAGCGAATGTTGGGTCATCATCTATAAACTCTTGCATTAGATTTGTAGCTGAATCAATGTCCAATAGGTTGTTGTAGGATAGCTCTTTTCCATGAAGCTGATTGAATATGGCGTTGAAATCTCCAAAAAATACTCCTTTTTGATGCGGGTTTTCTCCATATCGTAACGAGCGTTTTTGGTTTTTACTTATTTTGAGAGTTTCATCAGCATCTTCAGCGAAATAATTATATATGGAAGTGTCATAATGAGACGATATATTGAATGAAGCTTGCGCATAGGATTTCCTTTGCTCAAGACTAAAAGCACAATTCTGATCCTTTAGCTCATTCAAGAAATTAGAATATTGATTTGTAGAAGATACGACCAAAACGTCAGCATAGTTTTTTGCTGCTGCTCTAATCAATGAAATCCCTCCGATATCAATTTTTTCAATAATATCGGAATGAGGTGCTTTTGAATTTACAACCTCCTCAAATGGGTATAAGTCTACAATCACCAAGTCGAGTGCCGGTATGTTATATGCTTCAATCGTCTCTTGGTCTTGTTTTAAGTTTCTTCTGTTTAGGATGCCACCGAATATTTTGGGGTGTAATGTCTTGACACGCCCACCGAGAATTGAAGGGTATTCTGTTAACTCCTCCACCGGAGTCACGGGTATTTCTAGATCCTCAATAAAAGCTTGTGTGCCTCCTGTTGAATATATGTGAACTTGATTTTTGTAAAGCTCTTTGACGATTGCATCGAGGCCGTCTTTATAGTAAACAGAAATTAAGGCAGATTTTATTTTTTTCATTTAATTGTACATTTAAAAAGAAATGGGATCTAAAAGTTTTACCCATTCATAATCGATATTAAGTTTAGTGATTTCTACAGATTTATGAACCCAAACTTTTGCGGTCTCGTATTCTATCTTCAGACTTTTCCTTTTCCTTATTTGCTATTGTGTTTTGAACAACCGTTTTATTAATATTGAATTTAATGGAATCTTTGGAGGCTTTTGTTTTTAGATAGTACATTCCTGTTTTAAGACCTTTTTCCCATCCATAAAAATGTATTGATGTTAGTTTACCAAAGTTTGCATTTTCCATGAAAATATTTAAGGATTGGCTTTGGCAGATAAAAGCACCTCGATCAGCCGCTTGGTCAATCAATGTTGTTTGTTGAATTTCCCATGCCGTTTTGTAAAGGTTTTTAATTCTTTTCGGTATGCCCTCAATGTTTTGAATAGAGCCATTATTCGTCAATATTTTCATTCTCATTTCTGAATTCCATAAACCTTCTTTCGCTAAATCTTTTTGCAAGTGCTTATTTACATTGATAAATTCTCCTGAACTTATACATCTTGTTGAGATATATGATGTATGTGGTTCAAAGCATGGGTTATTTCCTAAAATTTGCGATGTTGAATTTGTTGGCATCGGAGCAATTAGTAGGGAGTTACGAAGACCATATTTTTTCACTTCATCTTTTAGGAGGCCCCACTCCCACCGATTAGATGGTGAGGTATTCCACATGTCGTACTGGAAGATTCCTTTTGATGCAGGTGATTCAGGGCAGGACTCATAATGACCATATTCTTTTGCTAAGTCTTTTGAAGCTGTCATAGAGGCAAAATATATTGTTTCGAAAATATCTTTATTCAAGACTTTGGCTTCTTGCGATTCGAAAGGAAATCCCATTAAAATATAAGTATCCGCTAATCCTTGAACACCAACCCCAATTGGTCTATTTTGCATGTTAGATTTGCGCGCTTCCTCTACAGGGTAATAATTACAGTCAATGATCTTATTTAGATTTACGGTTGCTTGATAGGTCACATTGAAAAGGGCATTAAAATCAAAGTTCTTTTCTGTTGTAATAAATTTGGGTAGCGCCAATGAGGCAAGGTTACAAGCGACCACCTCATCAGGCGCGCTGTAAGCAATCATTTCAGCGCTTAAATTTGAAGATTTCACAACCCCTAAATTCTGTTGGTTGGATTTGGTATTTGCCGCATCTTTGTAGAGCATATACGGCATTCCTGTTTCAATTTGAGCTTCTAGTATTTTAAACCATAACTCTTGTGCTTTGATTGTCTCTCTTCCTTTTCCCGATTTTTCATACTCTGTGTAGCGCATTTCAAATGCTTCACTATGAACATCTGATAAACCTGGACATTCATGGGGGCACATTAAAGTCCAATCTCCATTATCTTGAACGCGTTTCATAAATAGGTCAGGAATCCATAATGCATAGAAAAGATCTCTCGCCCGATGCTCTTCCTTTCCGTGATTCTTTTTTAGGTCGAGAAAGTCAATGACATCAGCATGCCAAGGTTCTAGATAAATAGCAAAAGACCCTTTCCTTTTTCCACCTCCTTGGTCTACATACTTTGCCGTATTATTGAATACTTTGAGCATAGGTACAATCCCATTTGAGGACCCGCTAGAACCTTTGATATACGACCCTTTGGCACGCACATCATGAACTGCAAGTCCAATACCTCCAGCTAGTTGTGAGATTTGAGCACATGACTTTAGTGTGTCATAAATACCGTTTATACTATCTTCCTTTACAGTTAGTAAAAATCCGGAAGACAATTGTGGTTTTGCTGTACCTGCATTAAACAAGGTGGGAGAAGCATGCGTAAACCAACCTTCTGACATTAAGTTATATGTCTTTATGACAGCATTTATGTCATTTTTATGTATTCCAATCGAAACACGCATTAGCATTTGTTGCGGCCTCTCAACGAGGCAGCCATTTAGCTTCATTAGGTACGAATGGGTAAGGGTTTTGAAACCGAAATAATCGTATCTAAAGTCTCTATCATGAACAATACTTGTGTCCAATTGCTCCTTGTTACCCATTATAATGGAATGCACCTCATCTGATAGAAGTGCGGCATTTTCGCCTGTTGTAGGATCAATGTAATTGTACAAATCATTCATGACATCCGAAAAGTTCTGTTTAGTTTCTTTGTGTAAATTAGATACGGCTATTCTGGACGCCAGTAATGCATAATCTGGATGCTCAATTGTTTTTGTTACAGCAACCTCTGCCGCAAGATGGTCTAGTCCAGAAGTAGTGATCCCGTCAAAAATCCTCTCAATTACCTTCATAGTAACTGCTTCAGGAGAAACCACGGCGTCTAATCCATAGCACATCTTTACAATACGTGCTGTTATTTTATCAAACTTTATCGGCTCTTTACTACCATCTCTCTTTACAACGTACATCTTTATTTCGTTTTTCTCAGTTGCTTAATTCTTTATCTACGTTCAAGTGTTATCGATACAATGAGAGGAGATCATTTCTTCTCTGAATGATTTATTTATAAACTTGCTTCCTCAGGCACCTACAATGTGTTTTCGCAGTCAATACTTGTATTTTTGAGGCATACAAAAGTTGTTAAAAATCTAGCTAAATCAAATTAAAGAAATTAACAATGAATTATTGTTTTCAACACATCATATCCTAATCCATTTGTTGGCATGACTTTTAGGGATTATGAACATACAGACGAAAGATATTCACATAACTTAGATAAATGTCTTTAAAACTTTTCTTTGGAGGTTTATTAAGTTGTATTGTTTTTTTTACAATCTTTTGTTGCTTATAAAATTAGATTGTTATCCGTCTTTTAATACACAAAATTAAACTGTGCATTTTACATCGTATTGTGCATATAATTTCTCTCCTCAAGTATGCTTGTGATCCGCTATTTTTTAGTTGAGGCTATTCGTTTTTTAAAGGCATTAGCACACCTGATTTATCCTAATTTATGCTTGCATTGCGAAAGGACACTACAGAAAAACTCACCGTTTTTGTGTTATGCATGTTTATCAAAAATGGACTTGGTAAAATGGCGTGAAAAAGAGGTGCATCATTTACTTGAGCAATCTGTATATAAAACATGTTTATTCTCTTCCGCTGTTCTTTATAGTTTCGAGGACGGTAATCCTATTCAAACAATTTTACACGAATTGAAGTATAAAAACAACAAGAGTATTGGTTTTTATTTTGGTAGCCTTATTGGTAAAGAAATCGAGAGAAAACAAAGTGCCCTTGACATTGAAGCCTTGATTCCTGTTCCGATTCATCACCGTAAAAGATTTGATCGGGGATATAATCAAAGTGAGTTATTGGCCAGAGGGATTTCATCGATAACAAGCTTACCTGTCAAGATTGACCTTTTATCAAAAACTCGAAACACAAAGAGCCAGACGAAACTCTCAAAGGATAAGCGTAAAAAAAATACGCTTGGTACTTTTTTTGTCTCTGATGCGGTTAAGAAGTATAACTCCATTGCTTTAGTCGATGACGTTATAACCACTGGGGCAACAATAAGTACAATTTGTGACGTACTCAGAGAAAAAAATGAGAACTTACAAATCACTATTTTCAGTCTTTCAATTGCCAACAAGGATTAATGTCCTATGAAGACAATAATGAGTTCAGATATTTGCAGAAACATTCCTTTTGTAGGAAGTGTTAACATACTATGAAGTCAAGCATTTTAAATTTAAACCTTTATCCCTTTATCGCTTATTTGACCACTATATCTTGTAAAAAAATTGGTTGCAATAACCCCTACACAATTAATTACAATGAGGAAGCGGTTAAAGATATTGGCAGTTGTGAATATCGCGCGAATTGTCCTAATGAAACGATTAATATTTCGTTCACAGAATTAGATTTAGGGGGCGTAAATACTTATGATTTATTTGTGATGAATATTGATGAAGATCAAGGTAACTTGAACATTCATTTAAACTTTGATGGAATTTCGGATATAGGTGTTTTTGGGCAATTAAAGTATTGTTGGACCTCCGATGATTTGAATTCTGGTGTTACTTTCAATTCTTTTAAACTTAGTATATCAAAACTTCATTCAAATTCTTTTTCTCTGTTAGACGCCACTTCAGATAGCACATGCACTATTCATAATATGGATACCAATGATTTTCATGCCACAAACCTCAGCTCATTTTCATCTAACCAAGTTATTGGTTCTATATTCTCATGGATTGAGGAAAATTCACACGTCCCAAATATGGATATTAGGGATATATGGATGGCGGTTCGCGTAAGATTTACTTTTGCTAATCCGTTTTCAAATCAGGCTTCACAAATTAAAACATCGCACAATCATCATGTCGGTCTTATAATTTATAATTTTAACGGGGACGGATATTCCTATGATGATATAGCAATCGATGAATTTGGGCGGGGAGCCTCTTGGATTTTTTTCAAGTTTATGAACGCTGAAAATTACGTAAAACAGTGCTATTTAAAAGTAATTTCTCGGCGCTTTGAAGGCTTAATGACGGATGAGCCTTTTATGAGTTTTGCGTTTTCTTCTTGGGTAATTTAGCGATAATTATAAGCTTGTAAAAATTGAAAAATACACTAATCATAGGAGGCGGAATCGCTGGGTCGTCATTGGCAATTCAGCTAATGAAACGAGGGGTTGGAGTCACGATCTTAGACAGAGGAATAAATCATTCTTCTGTGGTGGCATCTGGCATGGTAAATCCAATGGTTTTTCGCCGCATGAATTTATCTTGGCGTGTAGATGAAATGCTTCCATATGCCCGTGATTTTTATTTAGAATTGGAGGAT
>MDTC01077454.1_pt1 | contig 17571 bp, 20 predicted proteins | sample 811181 | NCBI WGS metagenome assembly MDTC01 (sample SAMN05326644, study PRJNA326480) | marine metagenome | isolation source: seawater | place: Pacific Ocean: North | collected 2011 | reverse complement strand
TTACTTGCGTTACTTGCGTTACTTGCGTTACTTGCGTTACTTGCGTTACTTGCGTTACTTGCGTTACTTGCGTTACTTGCGGGTAGTTTTAATATATCATATAAATTACCAACTTCTTCCCATAGAAAAATTAGTTCTTGTTTAATACAATCAGAAGAATTCATAAATTCTTCATAAAAAACTGAATCGTGTACTTTATCTAAATTTAATTTATCATCATGAAAATGTGTATATTTTTTCATATGTTTGTTAATACCTTTATAAACTATATTTGCTCTTAAACTTCTCATTGCACTTGCAGAACTATCTATTCTGGGATCTATAATTATTTTTACCATTTTTATTATTTTAATAATTTTTTATTTTTAAGTAATTTTATAAACTGGTAGTACTTCCAAATCCTCCTGAACCTCTACGCGTAGTATGTAATTCTTCAACAATACTATAAGTTGGTAAATTACCATCAAATGCAACAATTTGAAAATAACATTGATTAAATTCAAGAGTAAAATCTTTATCACTAATATTATCTAGTTTTACTAACACATTTCCAGTATAATTTTTATCTATAATACCAATTGAATTTGCCAGTCTTAAAGGAGTTTTACTAATAGAACTTCTTGGAACTAACATATAACCATGATTTTGATTTGCTTTAAATCCTAAATTCACTTTATAAGCTTTTGATTTTGCAGGAACATTAATACTATAACTCATTGGAATATCTAAACCAACATCTTCATTTAATTTAGCATTATCATATGTAGGATGATTTTCCCAAATAGATTTATTTTCTGGAATAATATTTAAATGTAATGTCATTAATATAATTTAAATATTATTCTATTTTCTTAAGTAAATTATAATTTTGTAAATTTATTCTTCTTCTAAAGGTTCTAAAATTTTACTACCAACTTCTATATCCTCGCACATATTAATTAAATCTCTAATTAATAATAAAGCACTATGTGCTCTATATTTATCACTAACTTCATTTTTTAAATTAATTAATTCAATCTCTAATTCATAATTTATATTAGTAACTCCATTTTGTATTTGTTCTACAAGTGTTAAATCTATAATATAATCTTTATAATAATAACTATTTCTATTTTTTTTTCTTAAAATTCCTTCTCCAGCTTTAATTTTACTATCTGTTTTAATTTCTGTTGATGCGCATAATCTAATATCATATGGTGTTCCATAATATTGTAAATCTTTAACTAAGTGTTTTTGTTTTTTTATATATTCATGTTTAGGTACTTTTTTATTATTAAATTTATCTATTCTTCGAATTCCGTTATTACATATTTCTTCGGTTTTTGTATTTAAAACTTTTATCCATGCTTTAGATTCATCTAATTTAGTTTTAATTTTATTATAAAATTCTTTATTACCTAAACCTGATTTAAATCCATCATATTGAATCTGCCCAATTCGAATTTCAATTTCAATATCATTTTTATTTTTATACTCTGAAATTATATTAATTAAAAAATTTATTCCTGTAAATAATTCATCCTGAAAATCATTTAATGCTGACATTATATTTATTATAGAATTAAAATCTTTAAATTAGTTTTTTTTTGTAATAAATAATATAAATATTATTATTAATAATATAATAATAACAATTGCTAAAATTCCATTAACTGATATATTTTTATCTTGACAATTGCTAGAATTATCTGAATCTCCAAAATACTCTTTTTTATTAAAATTTTCTTTATTATTAAAATTTTCTTTTACATATTTTTTATTATTAATTTTTTGACTATCAATGAAATTTTGAAGTAATTTAATATATTCATTTTTTTCATCATTTGAAAGTACATTAAATGTTTGTGGTAAACTTTTAATGAAATTATTAAAAGTTATTCTTGGCATTTGAAATTCTTCACCAAATTTTTCTAAACATTGACCAAATGTTAGTTTATCAAAATTCGTATTAGTATTTATAAAATCTAAACCAGAACATTCATATGCATTATCTAAATATCCAGGTGATGTAATACCTAAATTAACCTGCATTGGTAATATAGAATTTAAAACTGGATCACTTGAACCAAAGTTAGTGTAAGATGGTGTTGGTTTAACAAATGGATTATTTAAAGTAGCTGATACAACAGACATATTATCACTGGCATTTAAAAAAGATGGATTATTTACATTAGCTAATTTTAAATTTTGATCTGCGCCTATCATGTTTAAAATAATATATATATAATATTTTTAATTATTTATTATTTAAAATTTTAATTTATTTTTTATAGTAAATTTATATAAAATATATAATATAATCATAATAAAACACCATATGACAAGTTCTTTTAAAAATATCCCCGGTTTAAATATGTATATAAATTGATCTTCTTTTATATATTCATCTTTTTTAACTTTTTTTTTTATTGTGATTATATACTTTAGTTAATTTATGAAATTTTTGATCAGGTAAAACAGAAATATCTAAAGAAGGTAAGATAATATTATCTAATAAAGAATTTATTAATCTAAATGTAAATAAACCTGCGATAACAGATAAACTAACATATGATATTAAAAATTGACTAAAATTTTTAGAGCCAATGGACTCTTCCATTTATTTATTTAAATTATTTTAATTTTAATTTATTTTTACTTCAGAATAATATTCTATCTTTTTTTCATCATTTAATTTTATTATTTTTATATTAACGGGATATTTAAAATCATATTCCTTTTTCTCTTCTATTATGAACCATTTATCTTCATGAATAAAAAAACCATTATAATTTAAAATAGCAAATCTCCCAGTATAATTTTTAATATCTAAATCATTATCAGTTTCTTTATAAATTAATTCATTATTATTTTTTAATTCTTCATTAGAAGTATCTATATTTTTAAAACTTATATATTTATCTTTTTTATAATTTAAAAATATAAAAATTGCTTCTATTATTAATATTATTATAACATAAATTATAACTATTTTTAATAACATTATTTTAAATATAGTTATAATTTAAATAATAATTTATCGTTAATAAACATAAAATTTTATTATATTTAATTATAAATGACAACTTTTCAACAAGATTTACTTTTAACAATTAAATGTTCACATAATAAATACATTAATAAAATTAATAATGTATTTCAAGATAATTCATTATTATCAAATTTATCATTAGAAGAAGCTGAAAAATTAATTAATTATATTAAAATTTTTAATAATGAAATTAATACAATCTGTACTACACTTGATAATATATTGAATGTAAAAAAAGAATTAAATGTAGAACAAAAAATAGAAAAAGAATTAATTATTAAAATGATGCCTATAATGTCTGTTTATAAAACACTATTAATTGAAAAATACAAAAGTAACGAAAGTAACGAAAGTAACGTAAGTAACGAAAGTAACGTAAGTAACATTAATGATATTGATTAATTATTCCAACATAATTCAATAAAATATTTAGTAATTTTACCATTAATAGATAATTCAAACGGTCCTTTAATATAAAAACCGAGTGGTTTATAATAACTTATTAAATCTGTTTTTAATTTTTTTGATTTAAAATTAATAAATTTACTTTTTAAAAATTTAATAGGATAATCACTGTCGCCATTAATAATATCATTATCTTCATAGGTATCAATTACACATCTATGTTTTGTAATTAAATTTCCAGTTTTAGGGTCAACTGTATTTTTTAAATCATTTACAATTGAGTCTAAATTTTCTTTATCAATACATAAACTTTTTAAAAATTTATGATATGATAAATTATATTCTAATAAATATGAATCTTGTAGTTTTTGTTCAGAATTTAAATTATTTGGATTAATAGATGTTGTATATTCCCATCCATTAATAATATTTTCAATATCGGTTTTCATTTTATTTAAAATAAAATACTCCTTTAAATAATTTGCGAATTAATTTTCTTCTTCTTCTTCTTCTTCTGAAGATTCATCGTCGTCTGTTTCAGAATCTTCTGAACCAGAAACAGATTCATCATCTGAATATTCAAAATCAGTTTCAGTTGTAGGTTCTAATCTATGTATATGTTCTTCATTATTTTTAATTTCATTTAATTTTGGAAATATATCATTTAATATTTCTAATTTTTCAGATGTAATAGAATCTGGAATAACAACTTTAAATTTTATAATTAAATCACCATATTCATTATCAGATCCAAAAACAGGCATACCAAAACCTTTTAATTTTCTATAACATTCTAATTCTTCACCAAAAATATTAATTGGTGTACTAATAACATTTATTTCTTTACCGTCTAAATGAGTAATAGTCATTTTACAATCATAAGCTTCAGCTAAAGAAATTGTTTTTTCAATTAATAGATTATTACCTTCTCTTTCAAATTCGTCGTGCTCTGCACACGCTAAAGTTATAACGATATCTCCTGTTTTATATCCTTCTTTTTCATCTGCTTGACCATTAAATGTAATAACTTGTTCGTCAAACATACCTGGTTCAATATTAATAGATATTTTTTTCTTTTCTTCTACTGTACTTTTCTTTTTTCCATCTGTTAATATTTTTTTTCTTCTTACTGCTAATTTTTTTACTTTACCTGAATATAAATCTTCTAATGTAACATTTAATGTAAATTGTAAATCTTTTGTTCTGGGTTCAAGAGGTGTATATTCATTATCTGATTCTTCTTCTAATTCTTTAATTTTAGCTTGTTTTTTATTTTTTAATGGTAATTCATCAAAATTAATTTTTGAATTAAAATTTTTTGGTTCTTCAGAATTTAAATTATCTCCATTAATACTTCCACCGGACATTCTTTCTATCATTTCTGGAGTAATCATTTTAGAAACAGAATTTGTAACCTGTGATATAACTTTTCCCATATCCATATTTTTAGGGTCTATTGGTTCATCCTGATCTTGAGCTATATTTTTTGCAACTTGTTGAGCCATTTTAACAATTTCTTCTATATTAGCCCCTTGCATTTTATTAATTTGTACTATATACTATTTTTATATCTTTTTTAACGCAATTTAAAATTTAATTATTGTCGTTTAATCGGATTATCAAGTTCTGCTCTATCATTCTGTAATTTTTCTAAATCATTCGGTTTATTATCTGAATTTTCTGAACTTTCCTCCCATTTTGGTACTCCATCTGACATTGATGGATTATCAATTGAAGAAAAATATTTAGATGATTCTATATTATTATTATCATCATTTAAATTCGTATATTGTAATCCCATATTAAAACTATTTTTAGCATTAAAATTTATACAATCCATATCATCTGTTCTAAAGTAATCAAATACCTTTTTACCTAATAAAATTTCTTTATTGTTTATAATTAATGCGGGAATACTTGTTATTTGCGGTGGTAAATTGCTTATTTGAGAAATATCTAATATTTGAATTTTTTTATCCTTCGGTATATATTGTTTTAATTTTTGACATGCATTTGATTGTTCATGCATAAATAAAATTATATTTTGTTCAGATTCAGTGCTCATTTATAAAAATAATTATTTCTTTTATTTTTATAATTTTAGACGCCTTTTTTTATAAAATTAATTTATTATTATATTATAAATATGACAGGGGGTTACTCTATAATAAGAAATTTGCCATTAACTAAATCTCAAAATAATTGTCAATATCCATATACTAATAATAAACAATGGTCAACTACTAATAATGATATATATATTAATCAATATTCTAACAGAATGATTATAACGCCAGAAATGTACATGATTATGGTAAAAAAAATGTTAAATGATTTATCTGAAAAAAATATTAATGTTGGCAATATTGATCATATGTTAAAAGAAATTGATTATACTTTGGATCAAGGTGAAATAATTAATTTCTTTAATAAAAAATTAGATGAAATAATTTCTGTTAAATCTTATTTACAACAAAATGGTACATGGAAATACGAAAGATTTTTCTGTAATAGTCCAGAAATATTTTTATATGAAGTTGATAATAGTAATAAACAATTAAAAGATTCTAAAGGATATGATTTACCATATAAATTTTATTTATTTAAAATAATATTTGTACTAAGTAATCCTTTAAGATCATCTTACACAAGTTGTTTTGCTTTCATAACTGTTATTAATAATGTATATGAAATTCAATATACAAATGTTGTGAATGATCCAGATAAAAAATTTAAAGATAATTTAGATGTTATTCCTAAAGAAGCGTTAAATTTTTCATTTATAAATAATATAGAAAATCTTGATTTTGACCAATTTGGACATTCAAATGATTATACTGGTTTAAATTATATAAATGAACCGCGGGATGGTCTACAAGTAAATATTAAACCTGATATACCCAATGAATTTAAAACAAATTCGTTCAAGGCGTATTTACCTCCTTTATTTGGTAATGGTATATGTAAATATCCACCTTATTATAAAGATAAAAATGGTGTTTCTCAATACTATAATAATCCACCTTTATATTAAATTTAAGATTTTCTGCGCGGTTTCATAATATATGGAGAAGGTTTTGTATCTTGTTTTTCTATTGGTTCTTTACCCAATTTTTTTACTTTCTTTTCTTCTCTTTTTTGTGATAATATGGAATTAGCATTTTGTATTAATTGAGTAATAGTTTTATTATTATCATTTTTTAAATGTTCTTCCCCCTTTTTAATATATCTAGTTAATAATTTTATATCTTTATCTCTTATACCAAATTCTAATTGAGATATAATTTCTTCCGATATAGTTTTATTTATTGGTAATGTTTTATTATAATAACTTATTACATCTTCTAATTTAATATTACCTTCTATAATTTTACTTAATTCATTTAAATCAACTGAATATTTTAAGGCTTGTACTTTGGCTTCAACAGTAGCTGGAAAGATATCGATGGAATCTAATAAATTATTATCGTCTAATTGATAAGTACCCATATATATTTCGCCCATTGTATTATATATCATGGTAGTATTAATAACATTTTTTCTTGAAATACTTGTTTCTTCTTTTTTAAGAATAAATTCTTGATATTTTAAATATAATATATCTAAAGGAATTTTATTACTTTCTTTGCGTATTGTTTTAACTATTATATTATTTTTATCAAATGAATATTCTTTTTCATATAAATAATATACAAAATCTTTTGGAGGTGAATTTATTAATTCTAAATTTTCCTTTGATATACTAAATATTTTATTCTCTGTGAATTGCGTTTGTTTTGCTTCTCTAAATAATGTTTTAGTATCTAATTCTTGACCATTATCAAATATAAATTTATTATTTCTTTTATTAGGTATTTCTAATAATATTGCTATTGTATTATCTGGCAATAAATAACTATTACCTACTTTTAATTGTCTTCCAGATAAAGCTCTATTTTTAATTACTAATACTGGTAAAGATATACTAGTCATTCTACCTATATCTTCTACTGTTTCTGGTTCGGAAGGACCGGCAGGACCGACAGGACCGACAGGACCGGCAGGACCGGTAGGACCGGCAGGACCGACATTTAATAAGATATCTGTTAATTGTTTAATATTTGTAAAATTAACGTCTTCTACTATAACTTTTAATTTTGTTTTATCTAAATTTAATTCATTTAAATAATTTGCATATTGTATTAATCGAATTTTTTGTTCTTTCGCTAATTCTTTAATTTGTTGTTCGTCTAATTTTTTAATTGCTAATATTTGTGTTATATATTTTTTAGATTTTGTTAAAGCTTCGGTCCATAATTTAGTTTTATTATAATCTGTTATTTCTTTAAATTTTCCATCTGAACTGGATTTTTTTAATTTACGTTTAAAAACAATATTTGGTAATTCTAATAATAAATTACTCTTTTGTAATTCTTCTATTTTTTCTTTAATTGATATACATTCATTTTTAATATATTTACATTTCATTTTATTTAATCCATATGAATTAATATCATTACAACTATATTCATTTGTAAATCTATTACATGCGTCAAATTTTTCTTTTGGACTTTTCTTTACAAATTTTGTATTAACACCTTCTCTAAATAATTTAGTCTTTCCAAATTTATCTGTATATTCTACTAATATATACATTGTAGATGTTATATACATTTCAGATTCTTCAAACTCCGCTGGCCCTTCTATATAATTATATTTTCTAATATCAGGATTTAAAAATTTTGAACTATATACCGGAATTCCACTATCATTAAATTTAAATGGAACAGCATATGTAATATCAAACATATCTTTATAAACTATATATACTTCTCCGGGGCTTTTAACTCCAAGTCGTTGTCTATAAATGTATGAAACAAAAGAAGTATATATTTTTTTAGGTATAACTTCAGGAGTATTAAAAGTATTTTCACTTCTTTTTAAATATATTTGTCTTTGTTCATCTGAATAAAATTTTAATTTATTCATACATAAACTATATAACTCTCTTAAATCTATATCTTCTTTATAATCTATTTTTAATAATACTGCTAAAGAATATATTTCATCGTCTGTATAATTTCTAAGACCAGTTTCTAAATTTATAAAACCTGGAAAATTACCACCATATAAATATTCATTCTCACCTATAATATAATAGTATGGAATATAAAATCTATCAGGAGCATATTGTATTTTTGGTACTATATTTGTAATAATTGGAGCTATGTAAGTATTATTTGCTATTGAATACATAAGTTCTTTCTTTTTACTTTTATTATCTGTTATTACTTTATTAATAGCATCTATAAATTTTTGTCTGAAATTAGTAGGTAATTTATTTTGTTCCTCTACTAATACTTTTTGATAAATTTCTAATTCCTCGCCTCTCATATTTATTAATAATTTAATAATAGGTTCAAATTGCTCCTCATTTATAACTTTTAATATTTCATCTAATCTTTTGATATTTATATATTTAATATTACCTTCTTTTATTATAAATTCTGTAACAACTGGTAAAATTAACTTTGGTTCTGTAATTAATGAACATAATTCTTTATATGTTGATTTAACTAAATCTACATAATAATTATATTTATTTACTTTATCTGAATATGTATATATAATATTTTCTGTAATATCACTTAATTTAATAATATCATTTATAGTAAAATCTATTAAATTACATTGTGAAAATATAGTATAAAAAGTTCTTCTAACTTCCATTCTATCTTTTATTTTTGCAACTCTATAAATTCTTCTTGATAATAATTTATTTCTTTCTTTTTTTAAAAATGTTAACATAACTCTAATTGGATCTTTTTTAGGAGGAATAAATAAAGATGCTAATTTTATTTTAGAACTTTCCCATTTTTTATATTCAAGTAATTCAAAGTATATCTGTTCAATTTCTAATTGATTTAATTTTGGATTTTGTTTCTTAAATTCAATTATATTATCATAAATTTTGTCTAATTCTTCTTTATATTTTAAATAATTTTCTGATTTTGGTTTCCAAGCATATAAATATTTAAATGTTTTTTTAGGTTCTGTATAATAATCTGGTAAATCTTCTGGTGGATATATTAGGGGTAATTCCATTCCTATTAATTCAATAAATGGAAAAGATCCCATTATATAATTTTCTAATGAATCATCAAATTCTTTAAAGATAAATATAACTTTATCTATATTTTCTAAATAATTTTTATTATCAAAATTAAAAATATCATTTTCAAGTACTTCAATAAATTCATCATTATCTGGATAAAATTGAAATATATATTCTCTAAGTTTATTTATACCAGTTTTTCTTTGCTCAACTATAATTCCTTGATTTTTTAGTAAAAACTCAGAAGAATATTTATTTGTAACTTCAAATTCTGGATCTTTTTGTGTTTCTAAATATTTATTAATTTTTTCTATATTTATAAATAAAATATCTGCACCTTTAAAATCACCTGTTTCTTCTAATTCTAACATATTAACCTCTAATATATTTTTAAGAGCAACCAGATAATCTTCAAATTTTTCAAATCTTCTTACTAATTTAGTACTTTTATCGTCGAATGATAATTGTTGAACTGGTGTACTTAATTCATATACTTCTATAATATCTGTTTTATTTGGTTTTAATTTTTTATCTTTTAATTCTAAATATAAATCATCATCTAATGGTTTAACAATTGAATAATATTTTTTATCAAGTACACCAGGTAAAACTTTATACGTTCTAAAATAATCAGGCTTTAAACTAATTGAAATAACTGAACCTTTTTCTACATAATCTGTATATTGTTGTTCGGGTAAACTTTTATTGAAATCTTTTAATAAATCTTGTTTTGAAATTTTATAATATTTAGCTTCTTCTCCTAATATTTCTTGTAATTTTTGATATGTTGAGGGATATTCTCTAAATTTCATAACAGGAATTTTATTTAATTTTAATCTTTCAATATATGATAATTTATTAACAATATTTGAATCATCGATGCATTTTAATAATTCTTCTCTTGATTTTATCTTTAATAATATTTTTAATCTGTCTATATTTAATGAATCTATAGGATTTAATTCAAGGAATAATTTAGATTCTTTACGTTCAGAATAAAATTCATCGAATAGTTTTTGAATTTTTAATGTATTCGGAACTACTAATGAATATTGAATATCTTTATCAGTATCTTTTATTTCTTCAACTGTTCTTAATTTATATCCTGGTATATATTTTTTTACAATAGTTATTGCTTTATTTAATTCTAAATAATATATTAAATATTTTTGTAATTTTATTTTAGGAATATCTTTTTTTAATATTTTTGGTTTATCTGGCCAATAAATATTTCTTTCTTTTGCGACTTTTTTAAAATATTTTTCTTCTTCTTTAATTAAGGACTCTAGCCCTTTTTTAAAATTTTTCGGTACTTCAGCTTTTACTTTTTTACTTGTATCTGAAAAATCTTCATATTTTAATAATAATTTATATTCAAAATTTAATAAATTAAAATATTTCTTACTGTATTCAAACTCGTCTATTTTAGATTTAATAAACTCCTCATCAAGTTCTTTTTTAAACATTCTAATTTTTACTATTTTTTGTTTATCGGTGTCACTTGTAATATTAAATCTTTTATGAATTAATGCAGATTTATATTTTACTAATAAATTTTCTAATGCAAATGTATAATCATCTATTTCACCTTGTATTAGTTTATCTTCTATACTTTTAAGATATGTTTCTAAATTTTCAGTTATTTGTTCATAATTTTCACCTTCGCCGTCATCTACATATCCTTCTTCTTCATAAATTTCAGATTCATTTAATAAATCATCATCTTGGTCTAATAATTCACCTAAATTATCATAATCTATATCCATGAATTAAATACTTATTATATCTATTTATAAAAAAAATAATAAAAAAAATAATGTATTATTATTAAATTAGTTAAAATATGATTACAACATACTTATTACAAAATTGTAAACATTGTAAAGATTTATTAAAATATATTAAAAAAAATCCTAATATGAATATATGTTTAATAATTGTATCAAAATCTGATGTACCGGATATAAAAAAACGGGAACCAAGAATTAAAGAATTCCCTGTTGCATTTACTGGTTCTCCTAAATTAAATGGATTACCTTATAAGAATGCTCATATTTTAAAAGGTTCAAATTTAATATTAGAAACATTAAAAAATAATTTTGGTAAACCCAAATTAAAAGGTAATAATATTAAAGTCGATTATTTAAATGATAATATTGGAAATATTGGAAGTTTATCTAATATTCAATTAAAAAGAAATACTTGTTTTGGTAAAACATGTCATATTCTTGATAGACCACTTGGACCAACTGATAATCAATATTTATTACAAGGCTGGCAACCACAGTGTGCAAATCCGATTAGAAATGAACTTCCAATTAAAAATTATTTTGGTATGACTACTCCAGGTACACCAGAATGGAAAAATGAAAAATTAACTGCTAATAGACAACCAAAAATAATGTTAAATGACGATAATTGTGCTCAAAGATCAAATGCTAATCAAATGGCTAAAATTAATGTTCCAATGACATATTCGAACGATTATTTAAATAAACCATGTAAAAATAAATATGGTAAATATGTTATAGCACCACAAACACAAACAGCACCATTTTTAACTTATGCTGCGGGAGGAAACACAATTTCAAGAGTAACAGGTAAAAATTATTTACCAGAGCAAAAACCTATACAAAATGCAGTAAAAAATGCATATTTATCAGGTAATATTAAAAAATATGCGTCAGAAAATGAAGCTACACAAAAATTATTAGCAAATGGTTTAAAATCGCCAGAGTATATTAATACTCATCAAAGTACAAAATTTGGAACTATACCCATTGTAAAATCAAGTAAAGAATTGATTCCAGCAAATCAATCTATAACACCACCAAATTATAAATATAATTCAAAAAATTCGAATAATCCTAAAAATATCTATACTTTAGTTACAACTCAAACTGTTCCAGATGAAGGTAATTCTGGAATAGCTCAATATTTTAGACAAAATATGTTTCCTAATAATGGAAATAGTTACGGGTCAATCCATAAACAGAGTAAAGAATTAATACCAGCAAATCAAACAGTAACACACTCAAATTATAATTCTAAAAATTTAGGTAATCCGGATAAAGACATTTATACTTTAACTCCAGTTATAACTACTTCACAGCAAGGTGTTTCTGGAATATCTCATTATTTTAAAGAAAATATGTTTCCCAATAATGGAAATAGTTATGGTACAAGCCATAAACAAAGTACAAGACAAAGACCAAGTACAAGACAAAGACCAAGTACAAGCCAAAGTGCAAGCCAAAGTGCAAGCCAAAGTGCAAGACAAAGACCAAGTACAAGCCAAAGTACAAGACCAAGTACAAGCCAAAGTACAAGACAAAGTACAAGACAAAGTACAAGACAAAGTACAAGACAAAGACCAAAACAAGGTCAAAAAGAAAAAGTTAAATTTACTTCACCATTAGGTATTGAAATTAGCTTTAATTAAAAATTAAAATTTATATATTTTTTTTTATTAAATGGTTAAAGAATTTTGGGATTTTAATGAACATATAAATTATACCATTGTAAATATTAATGGAAGAAATTATAAAGTAATTAAAAAATTTAAAGATTATTATTATGCTTCATTAATTTTAGATTATATTTATAAATATATACTATTAATATGTAATTATTTTAAAATTAATTATAGAAATTATTCACACTATGAACAAAAATTAATTAATTGTTTTTTAGAGATACATCCTAATAATTACTTATTATCTGAAATGCAATTAGGTACACCTTTTAATGGACTTAATAAACCTAAAAAAGTCTATACATCTACTAAAGAAAATATAGGTAAAGATGGAAAATTAAGAGCTAAATATAGAGACGTTTTTTTAACATTAAGAAATGATTCCGGTAAATTTAATAACGAAAAAATTATAATGAAACTTGTAATTCATGAAATAACACATACTATGTGTAATCATGTAACTTGGAGAAATGATGATCACGGTAAAGATTTTCAGCACGCGGAAAAATTAATAACTAGCGCATATAATAAAGTCAAAAATTAATTTATTTTATTATTTTAAAATGTTTTAAAGTTTCTTTTGCAGATAATTGTTCTGCGTCTTTTTTATTTTTTCCTCTTCCATATTTATATTCTATATTTTGAATATAACATGAAATTTTAAATGTTCTATTATGTGGTGGTCCAGACATTTCAATTATTTTATATTCTGGTGTTGTTCCAAATTTATTTTGACAAAATCTTAATAATATATCTTTATAATTATCATCTACTAATAATTCTTCAAAATTAATATATTTATTAATTAATTCTAATATAAATTTTTCTGCATATTGATAACCTAAATCTAAATAAATAGAACATATTAATGATTCAAATACATCTTCTAATATTCTATTATTTGTTCTACCATTAATATTTTCTACTTTATAATTCAATATTAAAAATTTGCTTAATTCTAATTTATTCGCAAATAATGATAATGTTTTTCCATTTACTAATCTTGTTCTAATTTTTGTTAATTGCCCCTCGTGACTATCTGGAAATTTTTTAAATAAATATTTTGCTATTACTAAATTTAATACAGAATCACCTAAAAATTCATATCGTTCATATGATTCTTTCATATATTCTGGTAGTTCACTTGACATTTGTGCATTTTTAACAACGCTTTTATGTACAAATGCTTTTTTATATTTAATTAAATCAATTGGTTTCATTCCAATTATTTTTTCTATATCTTGTCTTGTAATATCTTTATAAATGATTGCCGATTGCGCTTGGCTATTTTCTAAAGCCTCATGCGATGAGCAAGTATTTTCTTTTGTTAAATTTAATTTATCTTCTAATGTATTTTTAGGAATATTCATTTATATAATTATACATTTATTTTTTTAAGTATTTTTATTATTTGTTATATTTTAATGATTGAAAAAAATTATTTAAAATATTTAGTATTTATTGTTCCTGCGTTAATTGTTTATATTCCATCTATTTTTTTTTCATTAAAAGATGCTGGAAAAAATGTTCCATTTCGACCTCCAGGATATATATTTGGCATTGTATGGCCAATTTTATTTATATTAATAGGGGTTTCGTGGTTTAATCGTTTAAATTTATCATGGTTATATTTAGTATTGTCTATATTGCTTGCATTATGGATTATTATATACAATAATTCAAAAATATTATCTTTTATTGAAATTATTATAACATTTATTTTTACTATGTTTTTAATAATATTTGAGTATAAATCAAATTCAAGTTTATTATTAATCCCTTTAGCATTATGGTTAATTTTTGCGGGTTCATTAAATGGTTATGAGATAATTTAATGATTTAAAAAAAAAAATTATAATTAATTATTAAAACTAAATGAAATGTAAATTAATTGATTGTAAAAATAAAATAACCAAAAATATTATAAATATTGATTATTGTCATGTTCATTATAAGAATTTTATTAAAACATATATTATTAAAATACAAAAAATTTATAGAGGATATAAAATTAGAAAAAAAATTTTTTTTTATAAAAAATTACCAACTGATATACAATATATAATTCAATTTTATATAAATAAAGAATTTAAATTAGAAAGACAAAATAAAATTATTTCTAATATTATTATTAATAAAATAGATAAATTTATTATAAATTATTATAATTTAAATTCCCATATTAATTATTTAAATAATTATATAGAAAATTATGTTTATTTATTAATGAATAACAATGAATATATTATAAATCGATTATTACATTTATTTTATTTATTAGATAAATATAAAATTATTATTATGCTTAATAAACAATTTTATGTATCCAAATATAGATATAATATTTTAAGAGTAAATATGTATGAAAAATTAGTAGATTTAAACAATTTATTATTAAATAATATAAATAAATTAACACCTTATCAAATTTATAAATATAAAAATAATTTAAACAATTTTAAGTCTTTTTAAATTTCATTTTTTTTCGTTTTTTAAATGTTTCTTCTTTATTTTTTCCTTTTTCTTTTGTTCTTTTACCTAAAAATTTATAATATTTTTTTGCTAATGCTTTTTGTTTTTGTTTTCCTTTAATTGCTCTTAAACGAACATACATAATCATTCCAACTTGCCAAATTCGTTTGTGTGTATATTTACCACTTTTAAATAATCTTTCTAATTTGTTAATAGTAGAATTAACATCAGATAAAGTTTTATATTTTATTGAAATTGTATCTTTTGGATTTTTATCTAAATATACATCAAATGATTTACTTTTGGAACCTTTATTATATTTATATTTAGAATATTTTTTAGAATAATCTCTTGGTTTTCGAATATATTTTTTTTTATTTTTTTCTCTATAATAATATTTTTGTTTATTTTTAATTTTAATATTATATACTGTTCTTAATTTTCCTTTTATTTTAAATTTGCCAATAATTTTCATATTTAAAAATAATTTTTTAATATAATATAAATAATAAAAAAATAATTTTTAAATATGAACAATAATGAAATTTCACCTGAATTATTAGAACAAATTTGGAAAGATGCAAATTTTCCTATCAAAGAAAAATTAATTAAAAATAAACAACCAGAATTTCAAAAATTCAAAAAAATAAAAGATAATGTATTTATAGCTAAATGTAAAATATGCAATTTAGAAATAAAATTACCATGTACATATAAAGGAGAATTTCCACTTTGTATATCACATAGAAATCCAAATGATAGACTAGAAATGCAAATGAAAGACTAGAAATGCAATGATAGACTAGAAATGCAAATGATAGACTAGAAATGCAAATGATAGACTAGAAATGCAAATGAAAGACTAGAAATGCAAATGAAAGACTAGAAATGCAAATGAAAGACTAGAAATCCAAATGATAGACTAGAAATGCAAATGAAAGACTAGAAATGCAAATGAAAGACTAGAAATTTAAAAAATTATATTTTTGTCTATGTTTAGTACACATAATAAACCCATTATGTACTTTATTAAAACACATTATACACATTCTATTATTGGAAGGATATTTTTGTGCTGTTAATCTATAATCATTTAAAATGTCTAATATGTGTTCATTTACTTCTTCTGTTTCTTTATAAATTAAATTTTGAATTGGTTCTCGTGTTATTGTATCATCTGTCCAAACTACATCAAATGCTAATGAACCAAAATGATTACCATAATTAATTCTGGGTCTATTTCTATTATGTTTAATTTTTTTTATTGTATTTTCATTTAAATTAAATGATTCTAAGCTTGAATTTAAGCTTGAATCAGAATCATAGCTTGAATCAGAATTTGTATCAGATTCAGAATTATTCATAATTTATAGCTTTATTAAATTTAATTTTAAATATTATAAAAATTCGGAAATAATTTTTTTTTTACTTAAAGATTTACATAATTATAGTTTATAAAAGATGGGAATTAGTAATTTTACAGTACTTATGGGATTTATTTCTACCGTAAATGGTCTAACAACACCAACAATTAAAAATACTCAAAAAGTTACTAAATTTGTTCAAGAGGCTGAACTAAAACATGGCCGTGTAGCTATGGCAAGCACCCTTATTATTCCAAGTATTGAACTTTTAAATGGTAATAATCAGGGTATTTACGAACTAAGTTCACAGCCTCTAACATTTCAGCTAAGTCTACTAGGAGTATTTGCTTGTTCAGAAGTAGCACAGCTATTTAAAGCGTATGAATTTCCAATGGAACCAGAAAAATGGTTTACAATGAAATCAACGCATGTTCCAGGTGAATATAATTTTGATCCTCTTGGTTTTTCTAATACAACTGAAAAACTATCTACCTATAAAGACGCAGAACTTTTTAATGGACGACTTGCTATGCTTGCTGCACTTGGTATTCTGGTACAAGAACTGTGCACTGATAAAACAATTTATGATACAATTTTTCCACAATTTTAATTAATTAAAAAAAAAAATAACAAAATAACAAAATTAAAAATAATAAAAAAAAAAATAACAAAATTAAAAATAAAAAACAGTACTAACAAAAATAATAAATAATAAAAATATAAATAAAAT
>MDTC01040694.1_pt1 | contig 17579 bp, 13 predicted proteins | sample 811181 | NCBI WGS metagenome assembly MDTC01 (sample SAMN05326644, study PRJNA326480) | marine metagenome | isolation source: seawater | place: Pacific Ocean: North | collected 2011 | reverse complement strand
GCAGTGACGCCCAAATACTGAAGCTCATTCATGAGCAATTTAGCATCTTTGCGCTTTGTCCACTCCGCGACAGAGGCGTAGATTACATTGTGCAACCCCGAAAGTAATTCAGCCGAATACTCATCATAGAGTTCCTTAAGGGGAGGAACATTGTTAATCACATTTTGGTCAATATCGTTACTAATCTGAATAAGTATCCAACTTTCGTCACCCATACAGGGAAAAACATCAAAAACCAGATAATCTGGATGAGCATTCCCCGATCGTTTTGGAACAATACCGTCGACGCTATACTGGAGAATGCCATGAAGTGAATGTGGCAAAATGCACTCTGCATGACTCAAGTCAACGAACTGACCCTTACCGGTATGAGATTTGTGATAAAGAGCTGTCAAGAGCCCTGCGGTGCCATTTACCGCGGCAATTGCATCGCCAAAGGCGACATGCTGCATTGTCGGAGATTGATGCTGATCACCCAGCAGATGCGGCAGTCCTGCAGCCTGTTCCGCGGTCGAACCATAAGCTCGGAACTTAGCCCAAGGTCCCGTGCTCCCAAATGCAGGAAGGGATACAACCACAAGCTCAGGGTTAATTTCCACTAACTGATGATATGCAAGATTTAACTTGGACATTACGCCTCCCGAATAATTTTCGAGCACGGCATCTGCCTTTTTCAAAAGACTCACCAGCAGCTCATAACCAGCTTTCTTTTCATACTCGATGGTAACGCCAAGTTTGTTACGATTAAAATGGACGAAATTCAAAGCTTTTTCGGCCCCATTATTATCAATCCATTCCTGCGTTGCTTCCCAGCTGCGAAACCAGTCAAATCTGACGCACCCTTCGACCTTTATAACTGTAGCTCCAAGATCAGCTGCGTTTTTTGTCGCAACGGGACCTGCCCAACCCATGGATAAATCTATGATTGTCATACCCTTTAAGGGTGCTTCTAATATTTGATCCCATTGCGGTAATTTGTCTCCGTTGAGCTCATATCGATTGTAGGTCTCATCCTTTTCATTGGAAGAACCACTCCATGCATCATCGCTTCCGCCCAGCTTCATCACTTCACCACCAAAATTCGGTGGCGTATCAAACAAGCGAAAAGGCGTCGAGGGAGCCTTGAAAGTCTCAGTGCCGTCCGCTATGTCAGAAAAAGCTTTCCTAAACTCAAATTGATCGACCGAAAATAATTCATCCATCGTTGGGACCCTTGCCATTGGAATACGCATTGCCTGTCCTTGCAAGAAGATATCCTCCGCATTGTGCTTTGCCAAGCTTTTCAATATCAGGGGCTCTAAAACATCAATTGCATGTAACCGTCTAATACTGCTTTGGTAAAGGGGCTCATCTGCAATATCGCCGAGCTCTAACAACTGGCAAAAAGCTTTCCATTGACTCGGATTTAGCACCGTTACGCCAATCCATCCATCCTTGCATGGCCATATACCAAGCGGGTATGTCGGGGAAAATCGATTTATACCTAAGCGTAGTGGCGTTGATTCACCATTATAACTTCCCAAAGCTCCCATATCAGTAAGGTATAAATTTGCTTCAAAAATACTGGCATCTAATTTAAAATGTGGCACTCCATGATCTACTTTGCCCTTAGAGACCCTGTGCATCAAAAAACCTACACATCCATTAAATGCGCTCAATCCACCTAATATTTGCGCTTGATACCCTTTCGGTATTAACGGTGGGCCCCCAGGCTCACCTATACCTATCATGAGACCCGTAAGTGCATGGATCATTGCATCCGAACCTTTGAATGCAGTATATGGGCCACTCAAACCGAACCAACTAATTGCGCAGACATTGGCATTAAAATCTTTGATGGACACTGCATTTGGGAGTTGATCGGGATCCATTAATACCAAATCTGCCTTAACCACTGATGGATGATTATGAGGACAAGAGGTCACGACGCTTTCTTTATTTACATTTAGGTACCCATGCAGCGCGCTAGACCCATTTTTTAAGAATGGTGCAATATTTCTGGTAAGAAATCCATCGGGTAACTCCACATTTACGACCCTTGCACCATAGTCAGAAAATAATTTTCCTGTGTATGCAGTGGCCACCGTACCGCTAACATCAGCAATCAGTAAGCCATCGAAAGGCCTCACTAATCTTTTAGGGTTTTCTTCCATAATATTCTTAGCTTCTCCTATTAAATGATGATCGTCTGACCTGTCATGCCATCAGACTCCGAGCTAGCCAAGAAGACGGCGATATTGGCTATTTCAGATGGCTGCAACATTCTCCCCATGGGATTCTGTGCCTCTACCGACATCCAGAATTCCTTGGAACTCATACCGGCACCTACCACTTTTTTTTCAACATTTCGGATGATATCCGTCTCTACAATACCCGGACATACTGCATTAACAGTGATATTATTTTTAGCAGTTTCCAAAGCGATACACTTAGTCAGTCCAATCATAGCGTGCTTCGAGGTATTATAGGCGGAAGAATTGATACTACCCTTAAGTCCCGCCACCGACGAAATATTCACAATCTTTCCCCGCCCCAATTGAATCATATGACAAACTGCCAGCTGACTTAGACGAAATACGGAAGAGACATTGATACGCATTACGCGATCAAAATCCTCCATGCTATGTTCCGTGAAAGGTTTACCCACATGAATACCCGCATTATTGACTAGAATATCCAATTCTGGTTCTACACTAACTGCGTATGAAAATAGGCGCGCAATATCCTCATCTGACTCGAGGTTCGCTGCAAATGTAGACACTCCGACGCCATAGCGCGTCAACATATTCTCAACATCCGGTAGCGCATTCATCGAAGACGCTGTCAACACCAAATCTGCGCCATGACGCGCATATTCCTCGGCTATGGCCAAACCTATACCTCTTGTAGCACCTGTAATAAGGGCCTTATGTCCCTTGAGTCGTCGCGTCTGAAGTCCAAAACTGTCCATGATTACAACCAAACTTCCAAATTATTTGCACGACCAATATGTCTTGATAATTTAAAATCTAAAATTTCTTCCATATCGCAATCTCTGAGCAGTTTTCTTATCGAAAGTTGTGAGTCATCAAGGAGCGAATCAAATTCATCCTGTAATCGCTTTAACACATAAAAACGGAAAGGTTGTGCTTCTGCCGAAATCTTTACTCCCTTCACTTCAAAAGTGGCCATTCCGACGCCCCTTGGCACCTGCGTACCTGCAGGGATATCAGCATTTTCTGAAAGCCAAGTGTTTATACACTCACATGCGCTGCGAGTCTCGGGAACAAAATCAACCGAAAAATGTTTCAGTACATCTACCAATGATCCGGGGATAAAATCATTTCCAAGATAATCCTCGCTCTTATCGGCGAACTCTCCTATATCTGGGTCTCGCCGGTTCATTCTCTCAACCCACCGATATAAGCGCACAGCATGTGTGTGCATCAAAGCTAGCGGCTTGGGATCTCGTCCCAAATGACCGTAGAGAGGACAAATCATGCCAAAATCACCTATGCAGGGCTTGCCACCCAGAAAATATGGATAACTCGAAAAGTGCGTATTAAGTTTCTTCAACATATCCAAGTGAAGATCTTCTATCAACTCGTAAGTTTCTGGGACTACGCCCCATGCCGGCAAGACATTTTGCCTAATCTCTAACATGCGTTCTAAAGCCATTTGCTCACGATTGGCCCCCTCATAAATCATTGAGAAATGAAATGGTAAAAATTGTCCATGCTCTTCACCAAAATTGAACCGATAGTGCATACAGGGCCTATTTAATCCTTCGCTTCCAATTACCTGAAGTAGGAGACTGATGATTCGTTGCAAGGGCGTTTGCGGAGAATATAAATGACCGTTCAATTGCTCGAAATGATCAACGATTGCGACGCCATCACGTACCACGCCACCGTCTGCAAACTCAATAGTTGGAATCCCCCTCCTTCCGCCCGCTTTTGGTAGCACAATCTGATGAAAATGCTGAGAAGCATGAGGTACCTCACGATAATCGATTCCTGACTTAATTAAATAACTCCTTACCCTGCCGGTCCAAAGTGAGAAAGGAACCCCATATAGCGTTAACGGTTTCATTTACTATTCCTTACAGATCATAGAGCGCCAATCAATAAAGCTTGACACAACTTTTTACATCTTAAGATTGTGAGAGTCCTGGGATCTCACAGAAAAAGTTTTCTTCTATCTTGACGCTGACGGCACTGTTTTGATGGCCTGCTCCACCCCAATTCGGCATGACCATAGAATAGAGCCCTACCCCTCCAGACACCATAACAAGGATATTTTCCGGCTTCTCAAAAGCAGCATAAGTCTCACCATCGAAACGAGATCCAAACTCATTTCCATAGTAGTCATGGACTTCGGTTGGGAAGTGGGTCAGCTCCCATAGCCTTTGCGCTATTTTTTCTCGAGAATAATTTAACCTACTCAGGACATTTGCATGCTTAGGTCCAAGTACAACGAGCGCAACGCCACTACAAAAGATAGCGTTGTTTGTAGCTATATTCGCAAGCCCAACTGATAAGACGTATAAAAGCTTTTCGGCATCCTCCGGGTCATCTGCATTATCTGCATAAAGAACCGAATGAGGCGCCTCGCAGCCAAGTAATGTGACCACACTATCGGACGCCTCAAAACCTAAGCTAGTATGGAGAGGTGGGAAAGGAGAGGCTTCCTCTGCCTCCGAAAAGCAATATGTAAACTTACCTGGATGTCCCAATAACGCCATATCGGATATTCCGGGCCTCCCACCACCAATGTTAATCATGCACAGACGAAGAGCTCTTCCGATACTCGCATTGGCTCGATGACCGGGACCGAGCGCCCCATAGCCAGAAGAGATTGGCCCACACGTCATTCGTGCAGGCCCATTCACAATAATCAATGGCGCGGTGCAGTGCGTTGTTGCCTGAAGCTCTGCCAGATCGAATTCTGGCTTCGAGGCAGCTTTTACAGCGGCAATGACCACTGGCATATAATCCGCAAGACACCCTGCCATCACTGCGGCTACAGCTACTTTTTCTACTGACGCAATACCGCCGGCGGGACCGAGTTGACCCAAAACTAGCTCAGAATCAAGGCCACTTGCCAACACCATCCGCATAACTCGTTCACGAGTGGGAATCACAACAGGCAGACCATCGGTGCACTGCAACTCATGTAGTAGCTCCAAGGCGGATTCTTCGTTTTCGGCTTCTAACAACTCATGCATACGAGAACCTATCCAAAATTTTATCAACTATGCTGTTTGCTATAGCCTCTATTCGATCCTCACCAGTGCCAGCGACAGGATGAGGTAGTTGCAATCTCGGCAGGTCGGGCATTCCAATGGATTCGGCCATAAACTGACCCTGCTCCCAAAAGTCATCAGTGATAAGAGCAATAACAGGAAGTCCACGCTTGGCTATGCAATATCCGTCACGCACGGTGCCGGTAGTGCAACTGCCTCAATGACCATAAGCTGCGACAACGACTTGGCAATCAGTAACGATCGCCTGCAACATTTCTTCCGGCACCGTAATACCGGGATTACCTTTGTTCCAGATCTTAGCTTTAATCTTGGGTAATCGTTTTTGAATCGCACTACCTACTTTACGCACAAACAACTCAGAATCCGGGAAGCCGTTAGCTAAAAGGCCGATAGTTACCCCGGAACCCTCTTTTTGACAAATATCAAGTAAATTGTGGTACGGCTCAAGCTGTCTGGAAACTGTTCCTCTTGGGTCTAAAAATTTAATCATTAACTTCTCCTTTAGAGCTTTTTGTTGCCAATACATATAAATATAGTTAGCTATACTTACGTGCTAGTTACAATATTTTTCATGACGACACTCAAAGCTTACTTGTCTACACAAATTCGCTTACTAACTTTTGCTAACAAATACTCTAGTGCCCTTTTGCAAACGCACTTAGTGACATAATTGTATCGGTTGTTACATCTGGAATAGCGTCAGGCATCGCGATTTCCGGCACATGATGAGCTCCATTCACGATTCGCGAACTTGCAGAAACGCCCGCCGACTGTAATCGCTGGGCAAAAACCACACCATCGTCCCTAATGAGATCGAGCTCATAATTGACAATATAATGTGGGGGAAGTCCAACCAAATCTGACTTTTTAGCACAAAAAGGCCAAGTTCTTGGATCATTTTTGTATCTAGACTCCGGATCATACACCTTGGTCATTGCTCTCACAAAAGGTAACGTACCTTGATAGCCCATATTTTCATGCCAGGAGCTCAGAGCGGGCATAAACTGGTCATATACGCCATTTATCATTGGCGCCATTGCGTAGATGCCATCAATTACGTCAACCCAGCCCTCTAGATTAGCTTTTATCCCAAGACCAATAGCCAGATTTCCACCACCTGACTCACCAGCTAAGATCAACGACGAAATTCCCAATTTAGACTTATTCTCATAGACCCACCGCACCGCAGCAGCACAATCGTTGAGCCCATTAGGAAAAGGATGATGGCCAGCATTTAGAGCTTCGCTACGAAATTCAACACCAACAACAAAGACCCCCTGTTGTGCTATTTTTGTTCGCCAAAACACGGTCTCAAAGCTATTTGCAGACGAAAATGTCATTCCGCCACCATGTATGTGAACCACACACGGTATCAGGCCATCGACAACTTTCGGACGCTCAATGAAAATGGGGATCTCAGTTCCATCTTCCCCTCTAATTGTCTCTTTCGAAGCCAAAATCTGTGGATTCTGCTCCCTTATAGCAGATACGTCTAGGTCGTTATCCATGAGGACATTGTGCATATACTCAACTAGCTCGACGCATTCATGATAAGGCGAATCCATTGTCACATTCGGAGGAAAAATTCCAGGCTTGGGACCCGAATTATTCATTAACTCATTACGAATTGCCGGATGTAGTCTGGGGTCCTCTAGCAAAGTAAGTTTAGGATTTCCTAGTTTTCCCGGAAGTATAAATCCAAACTCAGATTCGCAATCTTGAATTTTCGGTGCCACCATTTTCGATATGCTCCCACCACTCGGATTCGCAGTAAGTAAACTACCTCCGATGCAGTTAAATGTAGCTAACCTCAAAAAAGCACGGCGTCCCAAATTAAGACGCCGTGCATTTAAACTTTTTTCGATCGTTTCATTATTGACGTGCATGAAATTTAGAGGAGTTTGTTTGATAATAACTCTTTCTTCAAATCACTTTGAGCCAAAGTATCTAGTCACCTCTAATCCAACCTGACGAGGCATTCCCCATGGGACGTGACGACCGTACTGACTGTTGCTTGTCACAAGATCCGTAAAGTAGGCCTCGTTAGTGGCGTTGTGGATAAAAAACCTCGCCCCGTATGTCCCATCTGAACTTGTATAATTAGCATTAGCGTTGACGACGATATACCCCGGTTGTGAATCGTCTAAGTTACCGAACTCACGATAAAAAATGCGAGATCTGTAACTTGTGTTCATACTTAAGGACAAATTTCCCCCAGTTGAGAGCTCGACATCATACATCACTCCAACATTAAGACTGTGTTTAGGGGCATTGTTTAGCTGATTGCCAGCATTCTGGATGAACCCAACACCAGCTCCCGCCGCGCCTAAAGGATCGACATTTAAAAAATCTTCGTAAGCAGAATCAAGGAAAGTGTAACCGCCAGAGATAGAGAGCCCATCAGTAATATTAGACATCAGTTCAACTTCGACACCATCGACTGTTGCATCACCCGCATTTTTTACGGATGCGCTTATATCAACAACCTGCGCCACCTGAAAATCTGCATAGTTGTAGTGAAAAAGAGCCGTTGTTAACGTAGTTGTTCCATCACCTAAGGTTGCTTTATACCCAATTTCAAAAGCATCGACTGTTTCGGCTCTGTAGGGATCCTCGCAGACCGATGTGTCCATTCCACCGCCCTTATACCCCTGCGAGAACGATCCGTAAACCATACTACTATCTGAGGTATCTACTTCAACAGAAGCACGCATCGTAACTGCAGACTCGTCCCACTCAGTTGTGAGCAGTCCACCGCACGCGTCGTTTAGTACAGCAGTAGCCCTGTCTTCTTCAACAGAATACGCGTTGGTGTACATTGTGTGCACGTCAGTGAAGTCATCCTCTGTTTGCCGCACACCAAATCCAACACGTAACGAGTCAGATAATGCATAGGTAGCATCGACAAAAATCCCTAGCGACTTGGTATCATAAGTAGGCTGCGAAAACTGAAATTGTGCGGGGAACGGTATAAAGTTTGCCAGAATCGCCCCTGGAAGAGAAATCACTAACTCTTGTGCTCGCTGGTCATCCATATAAAATATACCGGATATCCAGCTTAGGTCGCCTGACTGACCCGATACGTTAAGCTCTTGAGTGAATGTTTGAGAATCGATCGATCGGAACCGCTGAAACGCCCCCACGCTGGAACCATCGGCTGCACCATCAAAGTAATCATACCAATCCTGAAAAGCAGTGATCGACTTAACACTCACGCTTTCCATTTTCCAATCCAGCGTCACACTAGCTATGTCATACTCACGATTTGAATCTGAATTACTCCCGGTGTAGATTTTCCACGGAGCATCGGTCAACAGTACTGGAGAACCCTGCCATACCAATGGGAGACCAACGGAACTGTTTGCCAACTCGGGATGAACTGACTTAAAAGCGTGATGATCCCAAGGGCCACTAACTTCAGACCGACCGAGTAGCAACTCAGCGTTTAATGCTTCACTCAACTCAGCCTCAACAATTAGTCGGAAATTGGTTTTTTCACCCTGCTCTTGATCATTAAAATTCTCCATTAAGTTGTCAACCCAACCCTCTCCCGCATTAAGGTGATTAAAAGCCAGTCTTATCCCTACGCTATCAGAAATTGGGGCACTGTAGACGCCCTCAATCGAGAGATGGTCATACTCCGCGAAGCCTAACTTCACCTTACCAAACACGTCATCTGTGGGCTTTGCCGCGATGTAATTAATTGCTCCGCCGTTCGAGTTCCTGCCGTATAGAGTACCCTGAGGCCCCCGCATAACCTCAACCCTTTCGAGATCCATTGATGATAGCATTGAGCTTGTTCCACTTGATTGAACAACACCATTCACACTTACCAAGACACCAGGAGCTAATTGGAAGTCCCCTATTCCTCTTATCGCGAGCTTCTTCGAGCCTAGTTGCTCTCCAACGTGTACACTGGGGACATAGAACTGTAGCTCAGACAATTCATCCAGCCCGCGTGCGGAAAGCATTTCTCCCGAAACAGCAGTGATAGCGGCAGGTGTAGTCATTACAGTACCTGCACGCTTCGACCCAGTGACTAAAATTTCTTCTATCGCCTCGGCAATCGAGAACGCCGATATCAACCAAGTGCCCAGTAAGAGCGCCACTGAACGCACGCATATATTTTTTTTCATGATTTTTTACCCCCGTAAGGTCCGGTTTTTACCAGACTCATTCATTATCGTGAGCTTAAAAGCTCACATATTTATCTCACATAAAAAAAATATGTATGTGAACAGTCTAAGTATATATAGCGGACTACATGTATTGCAACTGCGATTTCAGCTAGGATCATAGACCTATCTTTTAGACTTTAAGTGCTCATCCCTAAAATACCATCCTGCCAAAGCAAATATCGGTATGGCGAAAAAGGAAATACAGGTGTAGATGACAAGAACAATCGTGTATGGCCCACTGTATCCTTGATGCGAAAACCAATCAATTAAAATGCCTCCAGAAGTGATTCCAATAGCAACGCCCGCAACCTGAATCATCAACACGATAAACCCGAATATCAAACCGCGTTGATTGGAAGGAACAATTTCTTGGATCGTGGCAAATACAGGAGCATAAAAGCAAGCCATTTGGAAAAATATGGCAAAAATACCAGTCAAAAACCAAATACTGTTCGGATCAACAAGCCGATAAGCGAGAATTAAAGGCGCAAGACACAGCATAACTAACGCAAGAAAAAAAGGTCTTCCTAGTCCAGTTTTTCGCATGAAGAGATCTCCACCCAAGCCGCCAAAAAAATTTCCTACCAATCCTCCCGCAATTGCCAGCCATGCGGTGATCCCAGCAATCTCATTCCTGTCAAACCCCCTCTCTTGGACAAACCAAAGTTGGTCAAACACAGTGGCACCGATTAGCAGACCGAATATCATGGAACCTGCTAGAGTTAGAGAAAGTACTTTAGATCCTTTCAACAAGGTGAAAATTGTTGCGACAATTACTGGAACTGAGATATGAAGATCTGAAGAATGATTCTTATTTGTCCTCGGTGTTTCGCGGACAAAATATGCGATTAGCGCGAGAACCAATCCAAAAAGTCCCATTAGATAAAAACATCCTCTCCAACCAAATAACGGCTCAAGGTAAGCTACGATGAATAAACTTCCACCCAGACCTAGAGGCACCGCCATGCCAAAAACTCCAACAGCAAATCCTTGCCACTCATTTGGAAAGCGATCCCCAATCGTTGATAATGCAGAGGGTGCCAATACTGATTCGCCAACACCTACCAGCATCCTTGGGATAGCCAAACTATAGAAGCCCCTTGCGGCGCCTGAAACCGCTGTCAAAAAGCTCCAAATGGCAACGCCGAATGCTATGAATTTCATGCGATTTACGCGATCGGCAATTGTCCCCATCAATACGCCCCCAATTGCGTACACGAAAATAAATAAGACACCACTGATAAGCGCAAATTCGGTGTTACTTAGGTCTAGTTCAGGCACTATCCAATTCGCAAAACTCCCAATCAGATTACGATCAACATAATTTACAAAATTAAGCAAAGTCAGAAACAGCAGTAAAGAGACGTCATCAGGCCTTACTATCTCGTCTTTGGTAATCAAAAAGAACCCCCAAGCAAACTAAAGTCCAATGAATTTAACAGGAGAATTATTGATTTTTCAGTGTAATTTTTTACTATTCCCTTGAATCTTTTGTAACACCATCCCATGTTTTTAACAACTGCTTTGTGTCATATAAAAAATTGGAATGCGTCAAGGAATACTGATTAGCGGTTTTCCATAAACATGTTGGCTATGATTCACGAAAGCCTACAATCGACGATTATAAAAGGCCTATATTGATAAAAAGAATTGTGATTAAATTCGAGAGGCCTATAGTGGGCGAATATCGATGACTCTCTTACTGGTTATTTGCATGGATTCGAAATATCCTAAACGAGCCCACAAAAGGGATCAAAACCGTCATAAACTAGAAACTTCAGCATGTATTCTTTTTTCTACTGTAGGACACCAACACACGACACTCTCAGATATAGCAGAAAAAGCCGAACTGCATGTACAGACCCTTTATCGGCATTTTAAGAACAAAGAAGAGATTACAATCGCTGCCGCTAACTTAGTTGTGTACGATTGTAGATTACATTTTGAGTCTGCTCCCGCTTCCGACTCCACCTTTAGGAAATGGCAAGGTTGGGTATCTAAAACTATTCCGTTCCTTTTTGAGCAGGGAATCAGCCAACATAAATTCAATCAGTGGAACTCACCTTACTCTCTTCTCAATGACCGCTTTTTGCTCTTCTTAAATTCCGGCTATGAGAACCTTTTAACCGAATATCTGGCAAGAGATTTAAAGATGAATACAGACGCTCAAGCGCTGCCGAGGCTAATAGCAAGTATGCTTTTAAGCGGTAACGAGATGGCACTTAAAGGTAGCGCAAAACAAATCAAAACAATCTCTGCCACAGCTAGCACTACCGAAGTGATCCTTCGCAAGAGTGATAGGGTAATTGATGAAATCGAAAAGATTGCGCAGAGTTATTATGAGAAGCATAAACTCGCGTTAACTGAGCCCTCATAGCCCAATCTACAACTAGCTAAACGCGCATGTGCGTTACCGCGTGAAAAATGCTATGAACCTCAATCAAACATGCTTGGTTGCAGGTAAAAAGACAGCACGCCAGTGTCGCGAAGGGATGACTTTTCGGCGCCAACCCGCAGTAACTCATCTTGCACATGAAGACGAGCCTTCTCAAGCCTCCTCATAGAGCGGGCAACAAAAGCCCCATCACCAAGATCTAATGTAAAATATTTTTCCCCTCGAACTGCAGCCGAAATGCTAGAGGACGCAAAGACCTGATAGTGCTCACGCGCGTAGTCAAGGAGTGGATAAATCGAAGATGGGAGTGCATCATCTTTCAGCCACCGAGAGTCATCATTAGCACCGCCCCAAATTCGATCAACATAAGACTCCATAAACTTTAAATCATCTCCAAGCCATGTACGCGGTTCAGGATCAAGCAAAAAATGCGCTTTAAACGGTCCTGCCAGCGCAAAGTCCGCCAGACAGGCTCGAGAGCCAAGGAGAAATTCATGATTTGACAGATGCTGCACTAGTAATCTCAGTAATCTTGAAAAATCGCTTTGGATCGCTCCTTTATGTTCCGGTCCTGCACCCTGCACCTCACACGCCCCAGCCCCGAATTCTCGGTGAATATACTCTCCAAAATTAGCGACCTCTATTTGCTCCGAATCATCCAATTCCTCATCAATAAATTTTCCTAGGAGTGTGTTCATTCCGAACCGAATGCCGGTTACTATAACATTATCAGGGTAACACCACCTCGAATGGAGTGCATGTCGGGGATACCAGTGATTAAAAAAATCCTCAAGCACAAAACTAGTTCCTCTTTGAACTGGAGTTTCTGGTAAAACTGGAACTTCAAAGAACCTTGAGTGCAACATAGGGCCCAAGCTTATAGTGTCACTAATCATCCATCCATCAGGGGTAACTAGAGCTGGGATAAAACGTGTACCGGTTCTCGACTCGATAATTTCACGGTTATCATTAGTTTTGAGCATCCATTCATATGGAACTTTTTGGTAACGCAACTGTGCCTCCAGCTTGCGGGTAAACATGCTCATCTCTTGTCCAATCAATTTGTATTTTCCTCGATACATTTCTCAATCCTTTTTTTTCAAATTTTGTCGACAAAATAGAAAGTTAATCAAGAGTTTTGACACTTTGTCTGACCAACAAGAACAATCTCTTGCATATACCAAAATCTTATACCTCTATCTTAGGGAGTCGCTCCCTAAGAACGTTTTTAGCTACCTTTTCTATAGTAGAGCGGGGTAAAGATTCAACGACATATACATCACGTACCACCTTAAAATCAGCCAAATTTTCAGAACAGATGGCAATAATTCTGGATTTAAGTTCATCTACATCAAATTTTTCCAGAGGAACTACGAATGCAACCGGAACCTCGTCGAGCATGCTGTGCGGTTGCCCCACCACGGCACACTCCTCAACCAATCCAGATGAGTGAATAACGCTCTCTATCTCAGAGCTTGCAACATTTTCGGCACCGACCCTCAACATATCCTTCGCACGGTTGACGAAAAATAACCAACCATTAGTGTCCATACGGATGATATCTCCTGTATCAAACCACCCATCAGCGTCAAAAGAATCCTCTGTAGCCTTCGGATTTTTATAATACTCCTTGAACATCGACACCCCACGTACGCCCCGAATGAATAACAGACCATCCTCTCCCGGACTTATTAAAGAACCGTCGTCTCGACGAATTTGTATTTCATACTCATCAGCCACACGGCCGATCGTACCTGTTGGACCTAAATGATGAACATCCGAGACAATACCCTGCGTAAGCGTCTCAGTCATACCCCACCAACCAAGCATTGGTACGTTAAACTGAGGAAAATATTCTGAAAAATTACCCCCTGGACCCCAAAACCGATAAGAATGATCAGGCACCGGATGCTTCGACAGCGCTTGGAGAACAAAAGGAATCGAAGAGGCCCATGTCACTCTATATTTTAAGGACAGCGGCCAGAATCTTGATGCCGAAAACTTAGGTTGAAGGACCATCGTGCCGCCAGACCAGTGAGTGGCCAACATTGAATAGCCCTGTGCATTGACATGAAACAAAGGCATGTAGACAAGAGTTATGTCATCGAACCTCAATCGCATATGACTTGCTGAAAGCTTACCCGCCCAAACTCCATTCGCATGCGTCCAAAGTACTGCCTTCGGCCTTGAGGTAGTGCCTGATGTAAACTGCACACTCAAGTTGCGCTGTGGGTCTCTTGAAAGAGCCGGAAGGCTACGCTCCGAATCGTAAACCTCATCAAAAGGGATATAATCAATGTGTTCGGGAATAACGCCAGCCTGACCTGCATTACTATCAGTTACTATCAAGAACGAAACGTCTTCGCAGCTGTCAGAAATAAGATTGGCAAAAGACGGCTGCGTGATTGCGCATACTGCTTCCGTATGCCGCGAAAAATAGCGTAAGTCCCTGGCTACGGATCGCGTATTCGTCGCGACAGCTACAGCTCCAAGTTCAGCGCATGCATACCAACTGACCACAAATTCCGGTGAGTTAACCATATGAAGAATTACAAAATCGCCTTCCTTTACACCCAGATTATGTAAACCCCTGGCTAATTGGCGAGCTTTCATCTGCAGCTCTCGGTAGCTAAGGGTAATTGACTCTCCTTCAAATGGTTCCCAGATCAAGCAAGGCTTCTCAGGTGAACGGCTCACAGCCTGCTCTAACATCCAAGGTATATCCATACCCTCCATCGCCTGAAGCCTTGTTTCATCTATTTGTTGTTTTAAGTCCACTTCGCCGTAATCCTTTTCGTACAATGAAAGAGGAACATTTTCGCCATCCTAGTATTGAGAATACTAATTAGCAAACTGCTTGACCAAAAACTCTCTCAACTCGTTGTGTACATTATGAAACTCGGGTGATTCTCCTGCAATCAGATACCCACCATGAAACATTCCGTCATAAACATTTAATGATGCCTCAATACCGGCTTCTCTGAGCTTCCTGTGTAATCGAACCGTATCGCTCAACAACAAGTCTCTGGTTCCCGTGACCAGGTATGCGGGTGGAAACATATCGAATTCACCAAAGATTGGCGATATTAAGGGATCATCCAATTCGGTTTTTCCGGCGTTCAAACGCGCCAGGGCATCGAAAAACCCGTCAAACGTTGGAAGCACCGGATCAATGTGCTTAAGCACGTTCAACGAATCACTCATATTTGTTGCATCGGTACGCGGAGTACCCGCATACAGTGCGTCTGGGATAGGATAATTCATCTGCTTAAAATAATGTATCGAGGCAACAGCAAGCTCGCCGCCTGCTGAGGTCCCCCCAATCGCGTATTTTCGATATGGCTCTCGGTCAATAAGTGTCTTGTAGACAAGAGCGATATCCTCAATTGCAGCTGGATGTGGATTCTCAGGAGGCACACGATAGTCTACCGAGATGACCTGTATACCGACCTTAGAGGCAATAATGATGCCCTCCTGCGCCGCCAAGTCTCCACCTCCAAAAAATCGCCCACCTCCATGTAGGTGAATAAATAACCCATCAGTATTGACACTCTCAGGTGTAAGCCTAAATATGGGCACCCCTAGAATCTCATCCCGCTCCACCGCAACAAAAAAACGGGATGACAATTCCTCTAAAGACGAACCCTCTGCCGCTGCCCGAGCTTTATTTACTTGCTCTCGAAGGACAATCCATCCCTCGTCGGTAGTGGGTATTTCTAGTGGAGGCTTAATTTGATTCTGTAAAATAAAATTTCTAATTTCCTGGCTAGCAGCCAATGGTGGCGGTAATGGAATCTCTTTTTTTAGAAGTGCCGAGGCAAAAAAACCAAGAATAATCCCAAAAAAAATCAACATGATACTTGCTAATATCATAGTTCGATTCCTATGCTCTATTGACAATTTAACTTCCATAACCCCCTTTTTGTTGCATCTCCTTCAAACTCTGCAAATCTTCGCCCCCGTAAGAGATGAACGGTTGGTTCCCACAGATAATATCCAAGAGTACTGGTTTTCCTCTCTTCACTGCCTCGATTGCCCGGTGAAAAGCTGGAATTATCTCCGCGGGTTTTTCAATACACTCAGAAAAGGCCCCGAGTGCTTTGGCAACAGCAGCATAGTCACCGCTCAGCTCATCGCTCTTAAATAATTCTGCTGCTTTGGGAATGATGCGAGAGTAATTGTTCATCAAAGAATTATGATAAATTATCGTGATAATAGGTATCTTCTCTCGAACAGCCGTCTCGAGATCCCCCATAACCATCCCAATCGCAGCCTCTCCCATAAAATTAACAACCATTTTTTCAGGCATAGCGAGCTTAGCGCCCATACAAGCTCCTAATGAGAATCCAAGCTGTGTGGAATGTCCCCAACCTAGGTAACTCCGGGGCTTAGTAGCGATATAATGTGGCACAAGAACGTCACGCGTGACTCCAGGCTCATGAGAAACAACAGTTTCATCAGGATCAAATGTTTTCATGAAGTCTCCAATGACCCTATAAAAATTAATTGGTTCATCATCACTCGACATCAGTTCTTCAAATGAATCGCTCCAAGCACGTTTTTGTACAGCAACACTCTCCTTTACAGCCCTTACTTGCTGCTCAGACTTCTGAATTCCGTTGTCTCTTATGTAAGTAATCATCTGACGTAAGACTAGCTTTGCATCACCTATCAAAACTGATTCGGAAGCAAAATAAAGATTCACATCTGAGGCTTCGATATTAGAGTGAATAAATCGTTTTGGATTTCCATCGAGGTCATTAGCAGGTATATGCGCCGCGGTGAAATCTCTGGCTAGACTAGCGCCAATAGCGAAGACCACATCAGCCGCAGCCAAGGCGTCTACCACCAAGGCATTTTTGGAAAAAGATGCCGCACCAATGGCCAGTGAATCACGCTCATCAATTGCACTTTTTCCCATCAAAGAGGTTGTGACACGGGCACCGACCAACTCAGCCAAGTCGACTAATTCTTCAGAAGCTTGCGCATATAGGCAACCTTGCCCGGCCCATATCAAAGGATGCTTGGCCCCTATAAGTATATCAACCGCTTTTTTAACTTCTGATGGATCCGCTTCAGACCTGTATCGAGCCACAGGCACATAGGAAAGATCGGATATCTCCTGCGAGGCAACATCGAGAGGAAGCTCAAGGATTACGGGGCGCAAACGGCCATTTCTCAGGAGTGTATATGCCCGTCGCATACGCGGTATGAGACCATCTCTGCTGGGGATACGATCCGCCCATTTCGAAACGTGTTCAAAGTTTTTTACAGTATCAAAATTAGGGGGCAATGAGGCGTAGTCGTTGGCCCAGTTTCCGGGAATTACGAGCATGGCACTTGAATCAGTGAAAGCCTGAGTAATTCCGGAAAACGAGTTTTCAGCTCCCGCCCCCTGCTGTACGCTGACTACTCCTACGCGTCGTCCGTTTGTTTGTCGGGAATACCCATCGGCCATGTTACCAGCAACACGCTCCTGTCGAACAACAATCGGCCTTATTCCAATCTCTGCGCAAGCATCAATTATCGGAGTAGTTGGAAAACAAAACAGGTATTCGGTTCCCTCTCTGCGGAGTATCTCCGCTATTGCCTCTGCTACATTCATATGGATTCTCGCTGTGATGATATGGCTTCGATGTAGAACTAAAAATAATTATAAATTATTATTGTCACAAGCATAACTTGCTCCTGCAAGGAGTCTATTGACAATGATATATCGATTAATAAATGGATGTTATATTGCTTTAAACCCAAGCTCATT
>MDTC01003465.1_pt1 | contig 17580 bp, 10 predicted proteins | sample 811181 | NCBI WGS metagenome assembly MDTC01 (sample SAMN05326644, study PRJNA326480) | marine metagenome | isolation source: seawater | place: Pacific Ocean: North | collected 2011 | reverse complement strand
TCCGCCATCGGAAAGGGCTAATACTTGATCAAACTCGGCAATCGAGTCTACTTCGTTGGGCAGGAGTTCGACATCAAGCGTGTCGCCGGGCTGGACCCGGTATTGTTTCCCACCTGTTTTAAATACTGCGTAATCCATATATTCCTCGACCTTTAATACTACGTGAGCCCTATTGACCTGTCAAGGAAATTCGTGCCCATTCCAGACTGGGCATAATCAGGGCAACCGAGCCAGACATTTCCAGCATTTGGCCTTATTAGAATCCGAGACGATTATCTTTTGCTTTGGCCCTTTGTTCTAGCTTCGATTTTGGCCTATCTACTATAACTCTGCACAACATCACGATTCTACCCGTAGGTACTGTCTTTAGGCATGGGATATAATTGGCCTCGACACCCTAGACCTCCCACAAACGTACCCCTCAGAATCGGCCATAGACTCGCTCTTTAAAGCGACGGTGACGGGTTAACCATGGACCAATTACGGGGACAAGACCTCAAAAACGCATTTTCCTCAGCCACTGGCTGCCTGGAAGAACATCGGGACGCCATCAATGCTTTGAATGTTTTTCCCGTGCCCGACGGCGACACCGGAACGAACATGCTTTTGACCATGCACTCTGCAGTCCAGGCTGCGGAGGATACCTGTCCAGAAGATCAGGACCATTCCGTTTCCACCGTCGCTTCAGCCCTTGCCAGCGGCGCTTTCTTCGGCGCCAGAGGGAACAGTGGTGTCATCCTCTCTCAAATCCTGAAGGGATTCTCCGACGCCCTGGGTGGCAAAGACGTGCTGACCGCCAATGACCTAGAGTCTGCGTTCAAACTGGCTTCGGTCGAGGCATATAACTCGGTCGGCAACCCGGTGGAAGGCACGATGCTATCTGTGATCAGAGGGGCGTCGGAAGCTCTCCAGGGTAGGCATGACGATGCTCACACGATGTGGGGAACCGCCTACCAAGCTGCTCAGGAAGCCCTGGAGAAGACCCCCCAACAATTACCGGTGCTGAAAGAAGCCGGAGTTGTGGATGCCGGCGGATTGGGAGTGGTGGTGTTGATCGGCGGTCTGCTCCAGTCGATTGCGGGACTTCAAACGGGCGAATCAAACGGCCTAGCTGACTTGTCTCGGTTTTATGGAACTGCCAACGACGGGATAAAAGCTGGGTATCTGGAGACCACTGTTGAACAAGAATGGGGGTTCTGCACCCAGTTCATCATCAGCAGAGTGGGTGAGCGAGATTTAAACCTGAACCAGGTCCGCAGTTATTTCCAAGAAACGGCATTATCCACGGTGGTGGTTGGCAACGAGCAGAACATCCGAGTCCACATCCATGTGGACGATACTGCCCCGGCCATCAGTTATGCAGAATCCCTGGGATCATTGTCTGAGATCAAGATCGAGGACATGGACTCTCAAAATAATGAATTTGCATCAAACGGTCATAACCGTCCTGCTGAAGGAGTCGCCCTGGCGCTCCTGCCGGTGGCTCAGGGTGAAGGGCTGGCTCGCTTGTTCATGGACTCGGGATGTGCCGCAGTCATTCAAGGTGGGCAAACTATGAATCCCAGCGTCCAGCAGATAATCGACGCCGCCCAGGCCACCGGAGCCAATGACGTCATCGTGTTGCCCAACAACGGCAATGTGATCTTGGCCGCCGAGCAGGCAGCGGCGGCTGAACCGACCATTCACGTCGTCCCGACCAAGAGCGTGCCCCAAGGAGTGACCGCGTTATTGGCCTTCAACCCCGAAGCGCCCTGGCAAGAGAATATGGAGTCCATGACCGGCTCACTGGATGAGGTGACATCCATAGAGGTGGCAACTGCAGTGCGGGGTGCCAGCATCGGCGGAGTGGAAGTGCTTGAAGGGCAGTACATCGGGATGCTTGAGGGTCAACTTGTCGTGGCAGATGACGACCCGGAACAGGCGCTTCTACTGACTTTGAACCTTGCCGGTCTCAGCGGGGACGCGATCGTCACCATCTATTGCGGAGAGCTCAAAACATCTGATGACGCGGGGTTGGTAACATCAGGACTGGAAGATGCATTCCCTGGAATCCAGGTAGACCTGATTGAGGGCGGACAGCCTCATTACCTATATCTAGCTTCGATCGAATAAACGTTGAATAAACGTTTGAACAAACGTGAATAACAAAATCAGCCAATAGAATCAGAGGAATATGACCGTACGCATAGTCACAGATAGTTCGGCCGACCTGCCCCAACACCTGATCGACCAGCACCAAATCACGGTTCTGCCGTGCTACGTGGTGGTTGACGACCAGACCTTCAAAGACGGGATAGAGATTCAACCCGACGCTTTTTATACCCGCCTGCAAGCAGAGGGCCGCACTCCCACCACAGCCCAGCCGACGGTGGCCGACTTTCAAGAGATATACCGTGACCTGGTGGGGCAGGGTCACCAGGTGATCTCGATTCATGTCTCAGCCAAATTAAGCGGAACTTTGAACTCTGCGGAACAGGCCAAAGCCTCACTTGATGACAGTTCCCAGGTGGAGATCATCGATTCCAAGCTCGCTTCCATTCCATTGGGCCTGGCGGTGCTTGAGGCTGCTTCCATAATGGCAAATGGCACAGAGTTCCATGAAGCTGCCAATGAAATCCGGCAGGGACTGGACCGGCACCACGGGTTGTTCTCCTTGGATACCCTGGAATACCTCCAAAAGGGAGGGCGCATCGGCAAAGCACGGGCCTTCATGGGCTCGATCCTCAGCGTCAAACCCATACTCAGGCTCCAAGACGGCGAAGCCCACCCGGTGGAGCGACCCAGGAACCTGGAACGGGCCATGCGGAGGCTGGTAGAACTGACTCACGAGCTTGCTCCCGTGCAGCGTTTGGCGGTGATTCACAGCACCGACGCCGACCGGATGGCAACCCTAAAAGAGCAGTTAACCGATCTCTTGCCCGCCGATCAGATCATAGAGGCCAGGTTTGGTTCCACTTTGGGCACCTACATCGGTCCGGACGCCCTGGGAGTGGCGATTATCCAGGCCCCACGATAGATTTGGGTCAACGCTGGCTATGTCAGGTTGTCATTGACGAATCATCGCTGGACGAGAATGATAAAAGTGATTCAGTTTTCGCCTCGAACCCAGGCGATTCAGCATGTTAGGGTATCCAGATAATGGCCACCAAAGAAACTGACTCGTCCTCTTGGGCTGACACATTCCAGAACATCCTCACGCTTGAAGAATCCCGCGGCTTCGACAACAAAGCCGTCATGGGTGGGCTGGACAAGTTCGTCGCCCGCTTTGCCGAACAGATGGCCGCCCAGGATATCAGCGATAAAGAGTTCATGCTTGAGGAGTCGTACGACTCCATGTCCGCCAAATTGCGGGCGCAGTGGGTGATCCAGTGGCGTGTGGCTTTGGGCGGACCTCCCGACCCCAACCGGGAGCCCAAGCATACTGTGGCAGTGGCCAAGAGAGAAAAACCGGCCGCCAAGTCAACCGCGAAGAAATCTCCCGCGGGGAAAAAGCCGGCTACCGAGAAGAAATCCGTCTACAAAGCGCCTCCGGCTGAGATCACGGTCGATGCCCCAGTTGACCGGCTCAAGGGCGTAGACACCAAGTTGACCGCCCGTCTCAAACGTTTGGAAGTGGAGACCATCAGGGATCTGCTGTATCTGTTCCCCCGCCGCCATGAAGACTATTCAACGGCCGTAAAGATCTCGGACTTGGAACCTGGCAAGGAATGCACCGTGGTGGCCACCGTCTGGGAGGCTCGCGAGGTAGCCAAGGGTCCAAGGGGTGGCCGTCGCGACACGGAAGCAGTACTCAGTGATGACTCGGGAAACCTGCGCGCAATCTGGTTCGGTCAGAAGTTCCTGGCCCGGACGCTGAAACCTGGCAGTCGCATCGCAGTCAGTGGCAAGGCTTCCGTCTTTAGGGGCCAACTGGTCTTTGAAAATCCGGAGCATGAGATGTTAGACGCCGCCGGGGCTGGAGTCCACACAGGCCGATTGGTACCCATCTATCCCTTAACTGAAGGGTTAACCCGCCGGAACATGCGCCGGTTGACCTGGCAGGCAGTTCAGAATTGGCTGGGCGGCCTGGAAGACGCCCTTCCCGACGACATTATCAGCCGGACTCGGTTGATGCCGCTTTTGGACGCCGTGTATCAGGCCCACTATCCCAAAGAGATGGAGTCCTGGGAACTGGCCCGCCGCAGGTTGGCTTTTGACGAGTTGTTCACCCTCCAGTTGGCGATGCTGGCCCGACGCCGGTTACAGCACGACGACGTGAAGGGGATCGAACTTGTCGCTCCCAAAGAAGTGATCGATGGCTTTTACGAGACGCTTCCCTTCCCTCTGACCAAGGCCCAGCGCCGTTGCATCAATGAGATCGAGTCCGACATGAAAGGCGGCACCCCGCCCATGAGTCGGCTGCTGCAGGGTGAGGTCGGCAGCGGAAAAACCGTGGTCGCCCTGTCTGCGCTGTTGTCGGTGGCCGCCGCCGGATACCAGGGAGCCATGATGGTCCCGACAGAGGTCCTGGCCGAACAGCACTTCCTGAGCATTGGCAATCTGCTCAGCGGTTTGGCCCGCCCGGTGCAGGAACCCCACCTGATTACCGTTTATCTGGAGCATATGGACCGACCAATCTCCATCGGTCTGCTCACCGGCAGCTCCCGTGCTCCGGTGAAACGGGAACTCGCCAAACGCGCTGCCGATGGCACATTGGACATCCTGGTCGGCACCCAGGCGCTGATTCAAGAAGGTATCTCCATCCCCAAGCTGGCTTTGGCAGTGGCGGATGAGCAGCACCGGTTCGGTGTCATGCAAAGATCGGCGTTGCAGGACCGGGGCAACGAAAACCCCCACACTTTGATCATGTCAGCCACACCCATTCCCAGGACGCTGTCGCTGACTCTGTTTGGCGACTTGGACATCTCCACCATCGACGAGATGCCGGCTGGACGGCAGGAAGTGGCCACAAAATGGTTGGAACCAGAACAGCGGGACACTGCCTATGGTTTCATCCGCAAACAGGTGGAAGAAGGGAGGCAGGCGTTCGTTGTCTGCCCTCTGGTGGACGAATCAGAAACCATAGAATCTAAGGCGGCTACAGAGGAGTACCAGCGCCTTTCAGAAGGGGTATTCCCTGACCTGTCACTGGGGTTGCTTCACGGCCGTATGTCCCCCAAGGATAAGGACAAGGTCATGCGCCAGTTCCGCGACGGCGAGTTGGACATCTTGGTGACTACGCCGGTGGTGGAAGTGGGAATCGACGTGGCCAACGCCACGGTGATGATGATTGATGGCGCCGACCGGTTTGGGTTGGCCCAACTGCACCAGTTCAGGGGCAGGGTAGGCCGGGGCGAACATAAGAGTTACTGCATGCTCCTTTCCGATACCGCGTCTGAAATCGCCAAAGAAAGACTTTCCGCCCTGGCCCGGATACATGACGGGTTCCAGCTTGCTGAGGTCGACCTTGAACTGCGCGGCCCCGGTGACTTTTTTGGAACTCGTCAAAGCGGGCTGCCCAGCCTGAAGATGGCCCACATCACCGACCGTGAGATGTTGGAAATGGCCAGGGATGAGGCAACTAAATTGATGGAAGACGATCCTGACTTGAAAGCGCCTGACCACGCGGCCATCGCCGCCCAGGTAGCCCGATTCGTTGACCGAGCCAGCGCCAACGTCGCCTGATTAATCCGGCTTTATCTACTCCTGTCTGATCCACCGACTAACCGCACCCGTTAGACCATTGACCCTGGAGTTTTCCTAGTTCTCTTATCAACTTAGCCAGATAACCAGTCCATACCTGACATGGTGTTTGTGCTGCTGGTGTGAAAGGATCAATCCAACGAGTTAATACTAGTATTATTGACAGCGGTTGGATGATCGAATGTTTTTGTATCGCACGGGAGATAACGCCTCCCAATGAAACCAGCAAAGTCTAATTTGCGTTATGTAAGGGTTGCCGATGAGATTCGTCAGTCGATCATCGATGGCGTGATTGCCGATGGAGAGAAGCTTCCCCGGCAACACGAACTGGCAAAACTGCATAACGTCGCCTTCAACACACTGAAACAGGCTCTGGATCTACTGAGCGCCGAAGGGTACCTCATCCGCAAGGTTGGACAGGGGACTTTCGCTTCCATTCCGGAAAATGATTTTCCCACGGCCTTGGTTGTTGATGATGAACCACAGATTCGAGAACTTCTCACTCGCGCGCTGCGTTCTCTGAACTGGCAGGCGATAGCCGTTGAGTCAGGAGAAGCGGCGTTGGAGGTCCTAGAAACCAGGTCGTTTGACCTGATCTTCTTGGATTTGGCAATGTCTGGTATGAACGGCGCTCAAACATTCAAATTCATTAGGGATAAAGACCCAGACGCCCAGGTGGCCATCGTCACCGGGTTTCCAGATTCCCAATTAATGGCCAGGGCTTTGGAAACCGGCCCTTTTGCGGTCATGTCCAAGCCTTTCACATTGGATGAATTACGCAATCTGTTAAACAGTAGGGCGCGTCGGTAACCGCCTAAGCCATCTGATCAGGCCAGATAGCAGATATATATCGGAGCGAACAAGTCATGGTCGTCAAGAAACGAGCAAGCAATCCAAAGTCCGCAAAACAAACGTCAAATAATACAACCAACGAGAATACGGCATTGGCTGAAATTGAGCGGATTATCAGTTCATCTGAGTTGATTGATGACGTCTTTAAACAGGTGGAAAGTCAAATTAAGAAGCTGATTTCTTATGACCGACTTCGAGTCAACGTTATAGACAGCGAAACCAGCCTGCTCCGAACCGTGTTCACCTCGGGATTGGAAATCCCGCTAGGCACCGCCGGCGCCCTTATGCCTTTAAAAGGGACTCCAGCGCTCAAAGCCTTGGAGACGAACAAGGTTCAGATCATTCAAGGATTAGATGAGAGCAAGCTCGTCAAGAAACATCCTAATCTGGTTGGCCGCTACCAGGCGGGCCTGAGGTCATTCATGGTGGCGCCGTTGTTTTTCAACGGCATGGCTGTGGGCACCATCGGGTTTTTCACGAAGAAGTCTGACGCTTATCACCCCAGTGATGCTTCAATTGCCAGTCAAATTTGCTCTCGGTTGTCTAGGGCCATTGAGATTTCCAAACTATCCGGAGAACGAACACGGGCTGAAGAAGGCGAACGTCTTCTTATTCAGCAGAATACCGCTCTGGCCGAGATCGGTCGGATCATCAACTCGTCATTATTGATCGATGAGGTCTATGAGCGTTTTGTTGACGTTGTCAAAGGCTTGCTGCCATTTGACCGTATTTCAATCACATCGGCAGATTTCTCCATTGGAGAGGCCCACACAGACTACGTATCAGGAATAGACCTGGCAGGACGGAGTGCGGGCGAGGTGTTCCCCGTTGATGGGACGCCGGTCCAGCACGTTTACAAGAACAATGGCCCTGTGATAGCCGGAACAACCGGAGTGGTGACTGTCGCTTCCAAAGTGGAATTGTCTGACGCTCAGATCGAGGCGGGCATAAAATCCTTCATTGCTGTGCCACCTCAGACGCGAAACGAGATAGTCGGAATATTACAGATCCATTCGGTTGTTCCGGATATTTACGGGGACTGGCACGTCCAACTGCTAAGCAACATTGCTGACCAAATCTCGGGTGCCGTCGCAAACGCCGCGCTCCACGCAGTAGTGCTTGAATCCCGTAGAAACCAACAACGTATCGCTGAAGATAACGCGTCGTTAGCTGAGATCGGACGAATATTGAATTCTTCGTTGGTATTGGAAGATGTATTTGAACTTGTCGCGAAGCAGATGGAGCGATTGCTCGCTTTCGACCGATTGAGGATCAACCTGCTAGACGAAGAAGCCGACTGCATGAAGATAGCCTACGTCTCCGGTGTGGAGCTTCCCAATTTTAGGGTCGACGATTCAGTGACGCTGAAAAGTTCCTCATCAAAATTCGCTATGCAATCTGGAAAGGTGGAGGCGATTCAAGGATTGGGGAATCCACAACTTTTGGAGACCTATCCTAATTTGATCCCAGCCATCAATGCCGGACTGCGCTCGTTTATGTTTGTCCCTTTGATTTCCGGCGACAAACCTAAAGGAACGATTGGGCTACTTTCTTTTCAGGAGTCGGCGTTCAGTGATCAGGATATCTCGACGGCCCAACGGGTGGCTTCTCGGGTTTCAGCGGCGATTTCCAATGCCCAACTCTATTCTCAACTAGTCGAGACCGAAGAAGCTCAAAGGCGGTTGCCGATGAACATGCGGCGGTGGCAGAGATTGGACGGATCATCAACTCATCTTCGGAAATCTCTGAGGTTTATGCCCAATTCGGCGAAGTGGTTAGCAAATTGCTGCCGTGTGACCGGCTCGCGATCACGATGGCAAATATGAAAAGCAACGAAAGTTATTCCGCTTATGAATGGGGAGTCAAGGTCAATGGACGAACACCAGGCGTCCTCTTCCCACTGAAAGGGTCTCTGACTGAGAGAATCCTAGAAGACCCCACCGTATTCTTTCATGGGGTAACTGGGAACCCGAAACAGGCTGATTTTGTGCCGTTGTCAGAACGCCAGAAGAATTCTGGACTCCAATCATTCATAGGAGTTCCGATGCGTTCAAACAACGAGACGACAGGCACGCTCATGGTCCACTCCAAACTGGAGAATGCCGATGATGAACGACATATCCGCCTGCTGAGCACAATCGCCAACCAAATCTCAGGAGCCATATCGAACTCTCGGTCACGAATCAGAGAGTTAGACGCAGAAGAATCACGCTCGGCTGCCGTCAGAGAAAACGCAGTCATCGATGAAACCGTTAGGATAATCAGTTCCACGCTTAGCATCCAAGATGTGTTTGATCAATTCGGGACAACGATCAAGGAACTCGTAGATTTTGATCGAATAACCATCGCGACTATTGACCACGAAGAGCAGTCGATCGCCGTGAAATATACTTTTGGTGATGAACTGCCTGGGCGCAAAGTAGGAGATACGGTCGCCCTCAATCAAAGCGAATCTTACGCAGTTTTAAAACTGGGGCTTCCCCATTTCCGTGGGAACATCGATTCAGCAGCAGACGCAAGAAGCCCGGTAGATCTTGAATATACAGAGTTAGGTTTTCGGTCAAGCGCAATCTTACCGCTGATATCTCGGGGCGAGTTGATCGGTAGTATGGCGCTCAGATTCCGTCGTCCAGATGCGTTTGGAGATAGAGAGCAATCGATAATCAACCGATTGGCTGAACAGATTGCCCCTGCCATTGAGAATCGTGTTCTTTACGAACAGTCACTAGAATCTGAAGAAGCACAACAACTTCTGGCAGAAGAAAATGCAGCAGTAGCCGAGATTGGCAGAATCATCAGTTCTTCCGCGGATATCTCAGAGGTTTACTAGCAATTCGGTGAAGTGGTGAGCAATCTCATTGCTTGCGACCGCATCTCCGTAACGTCCGTAGATTTCGAAAACGGTACGGAATTCACGACCCACGATTGGGGAATAACACTGTCAGGGCGAGAACTTGGCAAGGGGTTCGCCGTCAATGACACCATGGCCGGAAGATTTATTGACAGCCCAGTACCAATCTCTCATGGTGTGGTGGGTGGATCGGCATTATCGCGTCCTGCAGACCTGAGTGACCGACAAAAGAAGGCAGGTATCAATTCTTTCATCGCCGTTCCCATGCGGTCCGGCAACGTAATCACTGGCATTCTATTCATCAGCAGTCGCCAGCCAAACGCCTATTCTGAGAGGCATATTCTCTTGATGGGCACGATAGCCGACCAAATTGCGGGTGCTGTCGCGAATTCCCAACTCTATGCCAGGGTAGTTCAATCCGAACGCAGTTTTAGGGCCAGTGAAAATGAGCTTCGCATTTTGTTTGAGTCCACGGCCAGCGGAATCTTAACGATCGGCGACCGGGGAGCCATACAATCTCTGAACCGCGCAGTGGAAGATATATTTGGTTACACGGCAGACGAGCTCATTGGTCAAAACGTCTCGGTGCTGATGCCAACACCCTTTAGAGCTGAACATAACGGTCACCTCTCCAATTACCTCTCTACAGAAGAATCTAGGATTATAGGAAAAGGTCGCGAATTGACTGGGTTACGGAAGAACGGCGATGTATTCCCAATCGAGATCGTCGTCCACGATATGGAAGTGGACGGAAAGAGATCATTTACTGGAATCATCCGCTACATCTCAGAAAGAGTTAAGGCCGAAGAGGAGATGAGAAGGTTGGCCACAATTGTGGAGTCAGCCAACGACCCCATCATTGCCGTGGACACAGAGAGACGAATTACCGTTTGGAATCCGGCTGCAGAAGATCTCTACGGTTATGCCTTAGAGGAAGTCTTGGGCAAATCCGTTGACTTCTTATTCCCGCCTCATCTAATCTCTATCCATGAGGATAACAGCGGGGTTATCTATTCTTCTGGCAAGATTGCGGATTATGAAACCCAGACAGTGACGACATCCGGCAGAATCGTTGATGTGATATCCAGTGGATCACCGATCACAGATCAATTTGGGTCTGTCATCGGTGCCGTTGGTATACATAGGGACATCACCGAAAGAAATGAAAGCGAACGGGCTCTTAGAGAATCAGATGCACGATTGAGCGCCCAGTTGTTGGAAGGCAAGACCCTTGAGGAAGAAGTCCAAGCAAGAAAGACACACCAGCTTCAGACGGTCTTTGAGATTGCCAGAATACTTGCCGGTCCGACGAGCTTTGGTGCCAAAGCGATGGCCGCCTCCAGGGCAATCCACGACTTCCTGAACGCCGACTCGGTTGTGCTGCGGACGTTTAATCCTGAGAAGAACACCATCGATGTTGTGGCAACCGGCGGTTCGCGGTTCATAGATCTACCCGATTCTCTATCTCTGGACGAAGACGGATTTTCTCAGAGAGCGTTCAAATCTGAAAAGCTAATGGTGATCGGAGATTACTCCAAGATCACAGACGCAAGCCCCCATGCAATAGCAAGGGGCCTCAGATCGGTATGCACGATCGGCCTCCGCGGTCCTAACGGTCTCACGGGCTTGATTAATATTGCCTCCAAAGAGTCTGATCACTTCAACGATGAAAGGATCGAATTGCTCGAGGCCGTCGCGGGAGGCATCACCGCCCTATTCGAATCCGCCAGACTGACTGAGAGCCTGGAACAATCCCACAAAAAAGCCGAAGTCACGGATGAGGTGTCTCGCATTCTCACCTCCACACTGGATATCGATTCTGCATACGACGATTACTTTGCAGAGGTCAAAAGACTTGTGGATTTTGACGTGGCAAGGGTAAGCATGATCACGTCTGATGATGAATTCTTGGGCACCAAATACCACTCTGACCCTTCGAAATTATTAATACCATCGGGAACACCTCATGCTAAATCTGGAACTTTAATCGGCGAAGTAATTGAGAGTAAGAAGGCAATCAATATTCCTGATCTTACTGACGTCAGCGGGTATCGGACGTCTGACCGATTGGTCCAAAAAGGCCTGATGAGTGCGTACGCAGCTCCACTGATCTTTGAAGATAAGGTCATTGGCGGGTTCACTTTCTTCAGCACCAAGAAAGCAAATTTTGGAGTGAGAGAAGGTGTGATTCTTGACCGACTCGCCAGCCTAGCCTCTCCTTCTGTAAAGAACGCAATGCTGTACCAAGAAGCCGACCGGTTCGTACTGGCATTGGATAGCATCGGAGAATCCGTTGCATTCTTGGATCCGGATCTTACAGTCCGATACGTCAACCAAGCTTTCTCACAAACATACGGGTACGATTTTAGTGAGATTGACGGTAAAACCATCAGGAGTCTAGGCGCCAACGCCCTCGGAAACGAGGCCCAAGCCCTTGATATTTTGGAACAGGGTAACCTTGAAGGTTGGTCTGGTGAGGCGACCCGAACGACCAAGTCCGGTGAGTTGATCGATGTGCTTTTAACGGTGACTCCAGTCAAGAGCGTGGATGGGCAGCTAATCGGGAGAGTCAGCATTTCCCGAGATGTCACGGAGACCAAGAAAGCCGCCGCACTCTTTGATGAGCAAACCCGACTGGCGGCGGTTGGTGAACTTGCTGCCGGCGTGGCCCACGAAATAAATAACCCGTTGACCAATATCCAGCTCTGTTCCCAACTGATGGGTGAATCAGATATCACCACTGCCCAGTCTGCTGACCTGGAAATCATCTCCAATGCTGCGAGACGGGCCGCCACGATCGTCCAGAGCCTGCTCCTTTTCGCACGCCGCGAAGACCCACAGCAAGAACCAATGTCCCTTGAAACAGTGGTCACGCAGGCCCTGGAGCTTAAGAACTACGATCTCAACATCAGTAACATCGATAGAGTGTTGGAGTTTGAAGCAGATCTACCCAACTCACTCATTGACCACCACCAGCTGTCCCAGGTTGTCATCAATATCTTGAACAACGCTGAACACGCCATGATGACTGAAGATACCCGTGGTGAACTAACCATCAAAACCAGTTCTACAGCCGACTCGGTTCTGCTTGAGATACATGATGATGGGTCTGGAATGGATCAGGATCTGGTTCGCCGAATATTCGAGCCGTTCTTCACCACCAAGAAACCCGGGGAGGGAACGGGCCTTGGGTTGAGTATCTGTTACGGAATAGTGCAGCAGCACCACGGGGAAATGTGGGCCACGAGTAAAAAGGGGGCGGGTTCATCGTTCTTTGTCAGGCTTCCAATCGCAAATGACATTGAAAGGAATGGTGACTCCGATGAAACAACCGTTGGCTCCAATGGAACTTCAATGGGCAATCTTTTGGTCGTAGAGGATGAACCGGAGATAAGGCAACTGCTTGAAAAGGGTCTAGCCAGTGATTTTCAGGCTATTGAGCAAGCAGACAACGGGGAAATGGCATTGGACTTGATCAAGCGTTCAAATTATGACTGCATCTTATTGGATCTTAAAATGCCAGGGGTCAATGGAATGGAATTCTTTGAGCAGGTGGCAAAGCACAACCCCCTACTGGTGGATCGGATCATCATCATGACCGGAGATACCGCCAGTTCGGATACAGCTTCATTCATCTCCGATATTGACAACACCATCATGAGTAAGCCGTTCAGCCTCAACGACGTCAAGCAGAGCATTAGGCAACTCATGGAGTCTTTATAGTGACCCAGGTTCTGTGCGACTCTATCTGGCCGCAGCTTTCACTGCCTTTCGATATTTGAACAGAGCTGGCTCTACGTAGGCGCTTGGAGAGGTCAGCGCATCGTCAATGATCTGCAAGACGGCTGAGATGGCCGGCTCTTCCAGCAATCCGGCCATCTTCTCGGCAGCATCTGCCATTGGTACGTAATCAGGCTGGCCGGCATTTTGTTGATCGAGGATTCCGGTCGCCTTTTTGATAGCGTCCTCAATGTCTTCCTGGCTGACCACGCCGTGCAGCTTCCAGTTGGCGATTATCGCTCCATCTATCCTTTCAGTGGCCCGGTCTTTCATTTCCTCGATCTGGCTGAAGTTGGGAACCCCACTGCAGCCGATACCCCGGTGGACCCAGGGTTCCACATAGGCAACCATGCTGTGTGCGTAGCTGAGTAGAAGTGTTGCTTTCTCGTCGGCATCTGCCACCTTCCCTTGATCCAATACCGGGAAATTCAGCAAGTCGTTCCTGGAAATACCCGGTGATGGGGAATCCTCCATGGCCCTCTGCACCTGGTCCACATCAATCATGTGGTAGTGTATGGAATGAAGGTGGCTGGGATTGGGCGCCGGAACCCAGGCTGTGTTGCCACCGCTCCTGGGGTGGTTGATTTTGATCTCCATCATCTCGGCCATGGCCCGGTTCTTAACCTGCATGCCCTTGCCGATCTTGCCCTGAGTATGAACTCCAGCGCGAAGGCTGACATCGACGTTGTGCAGTTCATAGCTGGTGTTGAAAACGGCTCTGGTCAAGTCGTCTCGCAGGTCCACTGGCCCTGCCTGTGTCTGAACTCTGATCTGGGAACCGGTACGGTCCAGGAATCCAGTGTTGGTGAAAAACACCCGACTCTGAGCAGCTTTAAGCGATTCTGCAAGCTGCAAGGTCATGCCAAGTTCTTCGTTCATGATGCCAAGAAGGATGGTGTTCTGGGACAGACCCAAGCTGGCTTCAACAGCCTCAAAGAAACGCACCTGTTCGGCCACTTCTTCCGCTGTCTGCAGCTTGGGCGTGACCTGATAGACAAATCCTTTGGCGCTGTTTGGCCCACGAGTTGGCATGTCACCAGAGCCCGTTGATCCCTTGTCATGGGCTGTCGCAATCAACGTGGTCAACAGAACCCCAAGCATCCTCTCTGAAATTTCCTGGCCGTCCACCTTCACCATGTCTGTATACATGTGCAGCGACACGTTGCGGACGGACATCAAACTGGAGCCTTTGACTGTCCGTGTTGCGCCGTCGGCACCGATAAATTCGATGTCAGAGTTCATGGTCTTGAGGGCGCCTCTGGAGCCATACGCCTGGATGTCGCCCCGGATGAGCCCCAGGTAGTTCCTCAGTGCCAGCGCCATGTCTTCGCCGTCCACGATCGCCACCGCATCTTCAAAATCCACGATGTTGGTGACTGCAGACTCCACAACCAGATCCCTGAATTGGCCATTCTCTTTGTTGAGCGCTCCGCCTTCATAAAGCTGGAACTGAATTTTGAGGTTGTTGTCTTCCAGGAAGAATTCGGTGAGTTGGTTGCCGTCTTGGTTGAAACCGACAAACTTGGTGGTGTCGAGAAGGCCCGCCTCTGAGCCGTCGGTAGTTCGTCCGATGAGCTCCTGTTTGCCACTTGAATTAGGTCGCAGAGAATAGGATACCAGGTCGTTGAAACGACGGCCGTTCTCCCACTGGGCAACGTGCTCATCCAGATACTGGTTGGTTCTGTCCACCACCATCTGCAACCGCTGTTCACGGCTGGAATCTCGGTCGATCTCCGGGTGGATGTCGCTGAGAAAATAGGCATCATAGAGGCTGCCCCATCGGGCGTTGGCTCCACCGACTGCCATGCTGGCGATATTCACGGGAGTTACCAGTTCAGGACCGTTTTGAGACATCTCAAAGTCCAGTTCCGGAGTGGTCATGGTGAAGGAACTGGGGTCTGCTGATGAAGCTTCTGTTTCCAGAAAACTCTCAGCGACCAAGAACTGCCCCAAATCCGACGCGTCTTTGGCAGCGGAATCAGTGGTGGGCACCCAGCCGGATTGTCTCTTGGTCAGGTAATATTCGTCGATCTTGACTTGCCGCGCTGTCCGCTTCTCCAGCAACTCCAAGTTCTTCGGGCCGAACTTCAGCACCAGGTCGCCAAGTATTTCGAACACCTCATCTGCGGTCTTTCCCGTACCTGGAGCGAGTTCATCCTTCACGAATGAGTAGAGTACGTCATCGATCTCCACGGATGTCCCAGATGGCAGTGTCACGGTCGTCATATTTGGCTCCGTTTTTCTAGTGCAGGCTTTCTGTCCTAGCCGTTAGTCCGCTCAAATTCCTTCATGAATGACACCAACGCTTCCACGCCCTCTTTGGGGAAGGCGTTGTAGATGGAAGCCCTAATACCACCCACTGATCGGTGGCCTTTTAACTCAACCAGCCCCTCGGCGGTGGCTTCGCTGGCAAACTGAGTTTCCAGGTCCGCGGTTGGTAGGTTGAACGTCACGTTCATCCGTGACCGGTTCCCCTGTATCGCATGCCCACGGTAAAACTCGGAAGCGTCAAGTTGTTTGTAGAGCAGGGTGGCTTTTTCTTCGTTCTGGGCCGCCATTTGCTCCAGGCCACCCTGTTGGGCCAGCCATTTCACGACCAAGCCCAACACATATATAGAGAACACCGGCGGCGTGTTGTAGGCGGAATGTCCCTTGCAATGGGTGTTGTAGTTCAGCATGGAGGGCAGGGAATCCGGGCTCCTCTCCAGCAGATCATCCCGTAGCAGTACCAGGGTGACTCCCGCTGCACCCAGGTTCTTCTGAGCGCCGGCGTAGATCAGACCATACTTGCTGACATCGATGGGCTTGCTGAAGATGTTGGAAGAAAGGTCGGCCACCAGGGGGACATTGCCAACCTCCGGTTCCCTGGGCCATTCGGTGCCATAGATGGTGTTGTTTCCGGTGAAATGCACGTAGTCGGCGTCTGGGTCCAGGTTCAGTTCGTCCTGGATCGGAATCCGGTCATGGTTAGTGCTCTCCGTTGACCCAGCAACCCGAACATCGCCGACTTTCTGTGCGTCGATCAAAGCCAGGTTTGCGAAATTCCCCGTAACCAGGTGGTCAGCCTTGCCTCCTGGAGTCAGCAGATTCATGGGCACCATAGAGAACTGGGCCGAGGCGCCGCCCTGAAGGAAGATGATGTGGTAATTATCAGGTATTCCGGCCAGGGCCCGGATGTCGTCTTCTGCCGCCTGGATCATATCTTGGACCGGCTTGGAGCGGTGACTCATCTCCAGTAGAGACATGCCCGAACCGGGATAAGAGACCAGGTCTTTCTGGGCTTCTTGAAGCACCGGAGCCGGTAGTGTTGCCGGACCAGCTGCGAAATTATAGATAGTCATTGATGAACTCTTTGTGTCTATTTATCAGGTTTCACGACTGAACAGGGTTTTATGCTAGCCGACCAAGATTGCTTTGGCAATTTCAGTCCGTCCAATCGGTTCCCATTCCCATAGCAATGAACTGGGGTTGGTTGCTGAAGGCTAGGACGGCTCTTTAAAGCGGTAGCCCACGTTCCAGATGGTTTCGACGAAGGAATGGCCCGGGGATTCCACCTTGGAGCGGAGCCGCCGTATGTGAACATCCACCGTCCTGGTGCCACCCAAGTAGTCGTACCCCCAAATCTGGCTCAACAGCGCTTCTCGGGTATAAACGCGGCCGGGGTTGGAAGCCAGCAAGACCAACAGCTGGAACTCCTTATAGGTGAGCGCCACCCTGCGGCCCGCCACGTTCACTTCATAGCGCTCCAGGTCTATGGAGAGATCGCCGACTCTGAGCAGCTTGGGCCCGGCAGGTCCGGCCACCCGGTATACAGCTAATTTCACCCGGGCGATCAATTCAGCCTCGGAAACAGGACTGACCACCACTTCATCGGGGTTCAGAGATGGGTCGTAATCGGGAAGGACATCCCTGGGCACCGCAGCCAGTACCGGAAGCTTACGATCGTGGCATTCCTCGATGATGTGGCGGGCTTCTACCTGCTCCAACGAAGAAAAATCCAAGAGTACGGCATCCGGAGGGGTACTGCCGTTGTCATCTATCTGATCTATCTCAATGCCGATCTGACATGACATACCAGCGCGATCAATGGTTTCCGCCAATGCGCCTGGTCCGATTCCAAAGCCGGTCAATAAGAATAGGTGATACAAAGGTCTGGGGATTCTCCGGTGCGCCTATCAAATACCAGCAGAAGTATATCAAACAGATCACCCTCCAGAGGCCAATCTCTGCTAATAATCTTAAAGCGATTCGTGGGTGTCTCCAACGGCACAATTGAAGATTGACGCTTAACAGGGGCGCAACTATCATGGCGGTATCCCAGTGTCGGCTAGTCTCTTTAGAGAAAGTTCGGTGATTCGTAGCCGACGTGATTCGGGGTCTATAGGAAGTGAAGCAATGGCCACCCAGACCATTAC
>MDTC01246689.1_pt1 | contig 17581 bp, 15 predicted proteins | sample 811181 | NCBI WGS metagenome assembly MDTC01 (sample SAMN05326644, study PRJNA326480) | marine metagenome | isolation source: seawater | place: Pacific Ocean: North | collected 2011 | reverse complement strand
GATACCTAAAGAAAAAATTTATACAACTAATGTCTGGTCTTCAGAGTTATCTAAGTTAGTGGCTAACGCCTTTTTGGCGCAAAGGATTAGTTCAATAAATAGTATATCTGCCTTGTGTGAAGCCACAGAAGCTGATGTTGAAGAGGTGGCTACAGCAATTGGAATGGATTCTAGAATTGGCTCAAAGTTTTTAAAAGCCTCTGTAGGATTTGGAGGTTCATGTTTTCAAAAAGATATTTTAAATCTCGTTTATATTGCAAAATCGTTAGGTCTAAATGAAGTTTCTGAGTATTGGAATCAAGTCATTAAGATAAACGATTACCAAAAGGAGCGATTTGCAAAAAAAATAATGACCTCTCTTTTTGGCACAGTTTCAGGAAAGAAAATAACCCTTTTTGGCTGGGCATTTAAAAAAGATACAAACGACACTAGAGAATCAGCGGCCATATACGTAGCGGACATACTAATTGAAAATGGAGCGCAAATTTGTGTATATGACCCAATGGTAAGTAAACAGCAGATGCTTTCAGATTTGGACTTCTTGAATAGCCGTTCATCAAAGCAAAATGAAAAATCATTGATTTATTGTTCAGATTTATTGAAAGCCTGTAAAAACTCACATGCAGTAGCAGTGATTACAGAATGGGACGAGTTTAAATTTTGCGATTGGCAAAATATATATAATTTAATGGTTAAACCTGCTAAACTTTTTGATGGCAGAAATATTTTAGATAATCAAGTTCTGAAAGAAATAGGTTTTGAAGTTTACTCCTTAGGTAAAAAATGATAAGAAAAAATATTCTAGTTACAGGATCCGCTGGATTTATCGGGTTTCATCTTTGTAAAGCTTTGATAGAAAAAGGCCATAATGTTGTGGGTTTAGACAATATCAATGATTATTATGATGTTAATTTAAAATATTCACGTTTAAATGAGCTAGGAATAACTAGGGTAATGGCAGAATCTTATAATAACCTTTGTGAAAGTAAATCATACGGAAAGCAAATGCAATTTATCCGTATGAATCTTGAAGATCGTGAGGCTTTACCAAAGTTGTTTGAAGAATTATATTTTGATATTGTATGTAATTTGGCAGCACAGGCTGGTGTTCGTTATTCATTGGAGAATCCCTACTCATATATTAATTCTAATATTAATGGGTTTATAAATATTTTAGAATGTTGCAGGCATCACAACATTAAAAGATTTGTTTATGCTTCCAGCTCAAGTATTTACGGAAATAGCAAAAAAGTCCCCTTTAAAGAAACTGATAGCACCAATAAACCAGTTAGTTTATACGCGGCAACAAAAAAGTCAAATGAGTTAATGTCATACACATACAGTTATTTATATGAAATCGAAACCATTGGTTTACGTTTTTTTACAGTTTATGGTCCATGGGGACGACCAGATATGGCAATGTTTTTATTTACTGATGCAATAATTAATAAAAAAACAATAAAAGTTTTTAATAGTGGAGATCTTTCTAGAGACTTTACCCATATAGATGATATTATTAGAGGAGTTATGTGTACTATTTTACAGGACTCGAAAAATAAATCATTAAATAAACTTTATAATATTGGGAACTGTAAACCTGTTCAACTTATGGATTTTATTAAATCTATTGAAAATAAGTTAGGAGTTGAGGCTGAAAAACAAATGTTCCCAATGCAGCCTGGAGATGTTAATAAGACATGGGCTGACGTAAGTTTGTTACAAAAGGATTATGATTATTTTCCAAATACTTCTTTATCTGATGGAGTTAATTCATTTTTGGATTGGTACACAAAATATTATTTAGCTAAAGATTGAACTTACTATTAAATTTTATCTTTTCCAATATTAAGAAAGGTGTTCTAATATCATATGTTAATCAGTTTACAATGATATCTTACACTTTTTATTTGATTTATTTATTCAACAAAATCGATGGAAATATTTATTATGGACAATATATACTTTTGGGTTCAGTATTATCAGTAGTTTCAAGTTTTACAGGAGTAAGTTCTTCTGAAGGGGTTGTTTACTTTTTGTCAAAAGAAAATATAAATAAAAAGAAAATTCTCTTATGGAGTTTTTTACTAGATTTATTTTTTTGCGCAACATTATTGATTTTTATATTTTTCAGTAAAAGTTATATTTCAATATTTATTGATGACATTGATTTTTTAATAATTATATTATTTGGTCTTAAAATAATATTTAAAAATATTAGAAACTCCCTCACTGGTTTATGGCAATATGAGAATAAGTTTAAATTTATTTATGTTTTTAATTTAATTGAAAATTTATTTTTATTCTTTACTATAATTTATATAGATTTATTTAAAAAAGCTTTTAGTTTAATTGCCCTAGTTAATGTCGAGCTAATTGTTTCCCTTTCTTTTGCATTTATTTACTTTTCCTTTTACTTGAATAAAATTAGGAAAATGAAATCATCGAAAAATAAGCAGAAAATTTCATTACGATATTTTTTTCAATACAATTTGAAATTATTCATTTCGAGATCTATAAAGTCAGGAAATCAAAAAATTGACAACATCATTCTAGGCGCAATGCTGTCAACAAGTGAGGTTGCAATTTATGATAAAATAAAAAAAATATTCTTACCAATTAATTTAATGGTTAACCCATTTAGAGAAATCTATTTGACAAAAATTTTAAAACTTTCTAGACTAAAAAGATTTGATTTAATTAAACTTGAAATAATTAACAGCTCTAAAATTATTTTTATAATTACTCTAATCTTAATCTTTATGATATTGATTTTCAAATACCAAATTTTTAATGTTCTCATAATAGAAAATCATAATGATAATAATATGATTTTTTACAGTTTAGTTTTTGTTGCTCTATATACTGCTTCTTTCTGGTGGGTAAGATTAATTTCAAACACTTTCAATCCAAACATTTCTATTAAAGCAAATTTAATTTCTACCCTTTTACTTTTATCAATTAGTCCAATTCTAATTTATTTTTTTGGATTTAAAGGGTTAGGATTTAGTTTGATTATCAATTTTTTAATTCTTGCTTTTTTTTGGTTCCTTAATTTCAAAATTTATGTTATTAAAAAAGATTCTTATTAATCAATACTATTTTTTTAAAAATCTTTTATTGATATTTAAAGGTGCTTCCATAGGTCGGGGTGTTAAAATTTACGGAAAAATAATTGTTAAGTATCCTAAAAACCTAATTATTGGAGATAATTGCACATTGAATGACGGTGTTTTATTAAACTGTAAAGGTGGTATTGTTATTGGGGATAATTGTAGAATATCTTCTAATGCCCAATTTTATTCTACAGGTTTGACAATAGATAAATTTCCACGCATACATCATTCATCTAGAATTACTTTAGAAAATAATGTTTGGATTGGAAGTAATTCAGTTATCACTCAAGGAGTTAGAATAGGTCAAAAATCAACTTTAGGGGCATTAAGTCTGGCAAACAAAAATATAGAGCCATATAGTTTTTACGCTGGTACACCAGCCAAAAAAATTAAAGATATAACTGAAGTTTGATCAATTTTTTTTTTTAAATAATTTCAATAATGTTATTGTTAATTAATATTATCTATGTTTTTGGGTTATTTATTTTTTTGACTACTTTATCAAAAAAAAATAAATTTACGTATGATTTATCCTCTTACCTTTTATCAATTCCTTATTTTATTTTTGTTGGATTCAGGGATATAACATATGGTGAAGATTCCATAAATTATTACTTTAACTATTTTAAGGGTGCATCAATAAACTTTGTTTTTGACAACTTTTTAAATTCCTCAGAAATTGGGTTTCAGATAATATGTTTGATTATAGGATTTTTTGGTCAATCTTGGAGAATATATGCGATAGGGATCACAATTATTTTTTTAATATTAGTATTCTTAATTTCAAAGAAAACCAGAAATGATAATGCCTATTTATTTGTAATAATTTTATTAAATTCTATTATTTTTATTGAAAATTCGACCAACATTGTTAGGTCAACATTATGCTCCCTGATTTCTTTTTATGCATTTTTATTAATTAAAGATGGCCAAAGAAAAGGTTACCTGGTTTTAATATTCGGATTTTTAACTCACTATTTGCAATCATTAGTATTGGTGTTTATTTTCTTAACATCATATTTATTGCAAACAATAAAATTTAAAATCAATCATATTAAAATTATATTTTGGATATCTTGTTTTTTTATTATTTTAAAAACTTTCACACCTATTAGTTTTGGATTTTTTTTAGATCAAAGATTAGTTATTTTAAATTCGTTTCTAAGTGATAATAATTTGGTTTATCAAGAAAATCAGATAATAGGTTTAGAAATTATTCCCTTAAACATTTTTATTCAGTTATTAATTTATGTATTAATTCCACTTTTTTTTGTAATAAATAAAAGTATTAAATCAAATCTAATTTTAAATTATTGTATTTGTTGTTTATTTTTATATTCAGTCCTTTATCCTAACTTAATTTTTGCTTTAAGAATTATACCAATATTATTATTTATTACATTATTTTTATTAGTTAAGTTAAATTTTAAGTCTACATATTTGTATGTTTTTTCAGCTCTATTAATTCATTTAATAGTATTAAATGGAAAGCTTTAATTTTTTGATTTTTTTTAATTATTTATTTTCAATTAACTGTGAAATTAATTAGAGAAAAAAAAATAATTAACCTATGCAATTCTAAAATAGGTTTTACTGGAAATATTGGTTTTAGAACATCCCATATAATTAACGAACTGAATAGTAATAAAAATTATATAAATTATTCGATTTCACGTGATATTTTAAATAAAAACAAAAGGTCATTTACTTATGGGTTATTTAAGAATATTCCAAGTTTACTTAATTACATTAGAGTAAATTTTTTTAAAAATTTTAATCATAAGTATTATGATATTTTATTATTTGAATTTGTAGTGTTATTCTATTTAAGATTCATTAAAATAAAAGATTTTGACATAATACACCTTTGGGAAATTAGTCCAAAAATTATAAAATTTTTATTGAAACGAGAATGTAAAATAGTTTTAGATGTTCCAATAGCTCCTCATAATTATAGAAATAAAATTGCTACTCAATTTTCATCAAAATATTCTAATTCATTTGATAAAAAAACCATTAATGCTGAAAAGTTTTGTTATGACAGTGCAGATGTAGTAATTGCTCCATCTAAATTTGTTAGAAATGAATTATTAGAATATGGAATAAATCCTAATAAAATCAAAATAATCCCTTTTGGTGTTAAAGTAGATAATTATAAAAAAAACTTCAATTATCTCAGCAATAGTATAAGTTTTTGTATAGCTGGCGTATTAACCTATCGAAAAGGAATAAAATACCTTCTGGAAGCATGGGAAAGTGGTTTATTTAAAAATGATAAACTTCATTTATGTGGAAAAATTCCCCCTGAGATAAAAAAAGAAATAGATTCAATGAATCATAATTATAATATAATTATGCCAGGATTTGTAGATACATATGAATATTTTAAAAAGTGTGATGTTTATGTTTTTCCTTCACTAATGGAGGGTTCTTCAAAATCTATTTATGAAGCTATGAATAGGTCAATGCCAATAATATGTACAAATGAATCTGGTTCTATTATACTAGACAATGAAGAAGGTTTCATAATTGAAAAAATGAATACTCAATTATTAGTAGACAAAATGTTATTTTTTAGAAATAACATCGATCAAATTAGTAAAATGGGCTTAAAATCAAAACAAAAAATATCCAGATTCTCTTGGAGACTTTATTCAAAGAAAGTCATTGATGTTTACAATAACTTGTAATGACTAAACTTGCTTACATCACAAGGGTAGCTGTCCCAAATAAAGTTGCTCAGGCTGAGCAAATTACTTCAATGTCTAAAGCATTTCATGATATTCTCGGGGAAGATTTTGTTTTGGTAAGTACTACAAAGAAAGGAGAAATCGATGATAGAATTAATTTTAAGAGAGAAATAATTGAAGTAAGAAATAAAAATAAATTTTTTAGAAATATTTTCTTTTCATTCTATGTTTATTTTTTTTTAAAAAGAAATAAGTTTAAATCAATTTATACCAGAGACATTTTAATATCATTTATAACAACATTTTTTTTCAAAACTCCAACATTTTATGAAGCACACCAACCTGTAAGGAGTTTTTCATCAAGAGTTCTTCAATATATTGTTTCAAAGAATAAATATTTTAATTTGATAACCATAACTCGTTCTCTTAGTGCGTATTACAATAATAGATTCGACTACCACAATGAAATTAATGTAATTCCAAATGGTGTTTACACAGCTGATTATAATACTTATAAAACAAAAGATCAAATAAGATCTGAATTAAACATCCCAAAAGAAGATTTTATAATCGTTCACACAGGAAGTTTATTTCAAAATAGGGGCTTTGAAAAATTCCAAGTGATTCTGAGAAACTTTCCTAACATTAAATTGATTCAATTGGGTGGAAGGAAAGCTGATATTGAAAAATTAAAAAATAAATTATCTAGTTTTTCTAATATAAATTTTATTGAATATCAACCCAAAAATATTGTTGTTAAATACCAACAAGCAGCTGATATTCTGTTTTATATAACCTCAAAAAGTTCTCCGATATATTGGTGTACATCACCTAATAAAATTTTTGAATATATGTTGACTAAAAATCCAATTTTAGCCCCAAAGATTGGTTCAATTACTGAAATATTAGACGTTTCAAATTCATATTTATTTGATTTTAATGACGACGATGACCTAATAAATAAAATTGATTTAATTATAAATAATAATAATATCTCAGTAGTAAATAAGGCCTATAATCAAGTTCAAAATTTTTATAGCATGGAAAAACGAGCACATAAAATCTTAAGTTTATTATCTAATGAAGAATAGGATTATTAATTTATTATCAATAACTAGTTTAGGTCGTTTAATTCTATTTAGTTTTTCAAAAACTTTCACGCAGGAATTTAAGGAGTCTTTACAAGCAAAAAAACTTTTTCATAGGAATAAAAATATTAAAAGCAATATCTTCTTACTAAGGAGGAATCTTCATAGATTAGAGAAGGGTTTATGCTCTCCCAAAAGGAAAGATTTTTTTGCAAAGGAGTATATTGAATCGACGGTATTTAATTTTATAGGTCTTTACTCGGATAAATTATTTACTGATAAATATGAAAATGATTTGCTATATGCACATCAAATATTATCAAAATATTTCAGTGTTGTAACACAAACTGAACAAATTGTTAAACTCAAGAAACTTTTTGAAAAAGCTACTTCAAATCACAATGCCCTAACTAATTCATTAGTCCCTTATAAATTCAAAAAATTAAGTGAAATTGAATTGATAAGTTACTATCAATTTGAATCTTTAATAAAAAGAAGAAGATCTATTCGTTATTATGAAAATAAAAAGGTATTAAATTCAGATATTGAAAAAGCTGTGAAGCATGCTAAGTTTTCACCAAGCCCTTGTAACAGATATTCTGTCAGATATCATTGTATATCAAATAAGAAGTTAATAAAACAAGTTGGTAGTATCGTTGGCGGAGCTAAATCTTTTATTGATAATGTTCCAAAATTAATTGCAATTACAAGTCTATCATCGGCGTATGAGGGATTATATGATAGACATGCTACATATATTGATGCGAGTTTGTCATTAATGACACTAGTATACTCATTAGAAACATTAGGCTTGAATTCCTGCGTCATTAATTGGCCTAAAATTCCAATTAACGACTTTAAGGCCAGAGAATTATTAAACTTAGATCCATCAGAAAATGTTATTATGTTGTTAAGTGTTGGTTATGCTGACTTGAATGGAATGGTACCATTTTCTCAGAAAGTATCTAATAAAACTCTCATAAAATACTATGATTAAGATTGCTGTTTTTGGTGTAAATTTTGACAATAAGGGTTCAGAGGCTATGTTAATTTCTCTAAATGAGTTTTTAAAAAATTATTTGGGAAAAGATTTTAAATTATTAATAATTTATGACTCAAATTTGGATAAGAATCATAAAATAAATGATAATTTCCATTTGTTACAAGGTCCCACAACTTTTTTTCATCATTTATTTTTTTTAATTAATTCAATACTCAACTATTGGTTTTATTTTGTTCCCATAACAAGTAATATGCATAAGATTGTAAAAGAATTTAATAAATGCTCCGTTAGTGTTGATTTAAGTGGCTTTGCTTTGACAGATGATTTTAGTAAAAACAGTGGAACTAGAAGAAGTTTAATTTTTTTATTCCAAACTTTAGCTTCTAAACTGACGATGAAAAAACATATAATTCTTCCACAAGCAATAGGTCCATTCAAAAGAAAATTAAATGAAAGAATTGTAAAGCTAATAATACGTTTATCTGACAAAGTTTATAATAGAGGAGAATATAAATTTAAATTGACAAAGAAACTTAAATTAAAATGTACTAAAACTACTGATATAGTGTTTGAAGAAAGTTTCATAAATCGTTTTAAGAAACCTAGTATTTTAAAGGAAAAAAATCAGGCCTTATTAAATCCAAATGCACGTATTTATCATAAAACTTTGATAAGTGAGAATTATATTAATGATCAAGTCCTTCTTATAAAAACTCTTTTAGATAACGGCTACGAAGTTTTATTAACCCCAAATGAAATTAGAGAAAATGAATTTGATGATCTTAAAATATGTAAAATTCTAAAAGATAAATTTAATCACGAAAGTAGAGTTCATTTAAACACAAATATTGAAATTGATAATCTTTTGGATTTGATTTTAGAGTCTAAGTTTATTGTTACTTCAAGATTTCACCTTATGGTTTTTTCATTAATTTTAAAGAAACCCCCAATTGTAATTTCTTGGTCTGATAAATATAACGATATAATGAGTTTATTTAATATTAGTAGATATTGTGTTGAATCTACAGAAAAATCAATAGATGCAATAACAGATTTATTGGCTAATTATGATAAAGTAAAAAATGATATAAAAAATAATTTAGGGGTAAATTCAAAAAAAATCAAGGCATCATTAACAGAGTTTTTAAAATTTTTAAATTAGAAATGATATAATGAAATCACTTCATATTATATCAAAACATATCCTTTACAATATAGGTGGAGCCGAGAGAAGCACTCTGAAATATGCAGATGGTCTAAATTATAATTTAAAAATATTGATTGGTTTTGAAAACAATAAAAAACAAATAATTAACTCTAAAAATTATAAAATTCAGATTATTAATAATGTCTTAAATATAAATAGGTTTTACTTTTTTGAATATTATTACAACAAGCGAAAAATAAAAAGATTTTTAAATAAAGAAAAAATAAGCCATGTAATTACTTATGGAGTTTATTTTCCACTCATAATCAATAGTTGTAGAAGTAGTTTAAAAGAATTACACATTAGATCAGAAACCGATTTAGGAATTTTTTTAAATTATAACTCAGGATTTAAATACGTGATTAAATACTGTTTAAAAATTTTAGAATGGCCCTTTGAGTTTTTTTATAAAAAGGAACTAAGGAAAGCTATATTAAATTCAGATAAGGTAGTATGTAATTCAAAATTTATGCAAAATGAACTGTTTAAATTATACGGAAAAAAATCTGAGGTTGTGTATCCTTCAGTGAAAATAAATAATGACGGTTTTAAATCAACTAAGGAGGGAATTGTATTCATTGGAGATACTAAAATTAAGGGTATTACCCTAGTAAAATCCATAGCTAAAGAAATGCCAGAACATAATTTTTTTATTTTTTCTCACAAAACTAAAATTATAAAAAGAATAGGTAATATATTTTATTATCCTTGGGAGGACAATATATTGAATGTTTACAAAAGAGCTAAACTTGTTATTGTTCCATCAATGTGGAAAGAAGCTTACGGGCGTGTAGCCAGAGAGTCTATTTTACTTGACATACCTGTATTGGTTTCAGAAATTGGTGGCTTAAAAGAAGCAGTAGATTTTGACAAGAGTAAGTTAATAAAAAACTATTCTGATAAAAATGAGTGGATCAACAAAATAAGAAACATAATTTGATTTTTTTTAATACCAATGAAAACTGTTAAAGAAAAAATAGTCTCAATTCAACATCTTAGAGCTATTGCTGCTATTGCGGTTATTGGCGCTCATACTTTTTGGGGTTTTGGGGATATTGGTGTAGATATTTTTTTTGTAATAAGTGGTTTTATTATGTTCTACATAATTGATTTAAACCCTAAAAAAAATCCAATTACATTTTTTTTTGATAGATATTTTAGAATAGCACCACTATATTATTTATTTACAATTTTATTTGTTTGGTTTGGTTTTGCAAAGGTTACAAGCGTTCATCAAATTATTCAAAGTTTATCATTTGTAAAATATTATGAAACCTCTCCATTGCTTAATATTGGCTGGACTTTAGAGTATGAATTTGCTTTTTATTCAATGTGTTGTCTTGGTTTATTGTTTTTTAAAAACAAAACTCACAGGAAATATTTTATAGCATCCTTGCTATTAGTTTTTTTTATTTTTTTTGATATTTTAATATATCATGAAAAAATATATGGTCATTTTTTAGAATTTTTATTTGGTATAATTGTATATGAATTATATCAAAGAAACAAGTTATTGATTTTAAATATTTATTTAAAAATTATTTGCTTCATCATTTTATTAGCTCTTTTGCTATCTAGCCATTATTTATACAGTTCAATCGATATTCATTATTTAAGATTTTTGGGATTTGGTTTGCCATCAGCCTTAATTTTATATTTATCACTCTCATTTGAAAAAAACTGGCCAGCTAGTAAAATATTAAATCTACTGGGTAATTCTTCATATTCAATTTATATAACTCATACTTTTTTTTTAATAAACTATTATAATTTTTTTGACATTTCTAGAAACGAAAGTTTATTTTTTGAAATTTTAGCATTTTTTTCATCAATATTTTTTGGTGTAATGACATACTATTTAATTGAAAAGCCTTCTATTTTATTTTTTAAAAAAATTCGAAAAAAATTTTCATCAAACTTTTGGCCTAAATTTTAAAGATGCCAAAAAATAGTTTTAACAAAACAAAAATTTTATATGACGCTCGTCATATAGAAAATGTATACAGTGGTCTTGGTCGTTATACCTTTTCCTTATTGGAAGCTTTAATTGTAAACAATAAATATTCTAGTCTAGAAATTATTTTAGATTCAAATAAAGACTATTCCAGTAACCCCCTTTTTCAAAAGTTAAATGCTTACTGTAATATAAAATTTAAATACTTAAATGCACCATTATATAAAATTAGGCACCACTTAATTCTATCAAATTATGTTAATAAATCTGACTGTGACATCTACTTTTATCCACATTTTGATGCTCCTATTTTAATTAGAAATAAAAAGGTGATTTTTGTTATTCATGATTTACTTCCTCTAGTTATAGAAGATTACATAACCAAACTTAAAAAAATTAAGCAGCTTTATTTCAAATTAATTTCTAAGATTAATTTAATCAAAAAAAACACCTTTTGTATTGCCGTATCTGAGTCTACTAAAAAGGATATTATAACTCATATCTATAATACTAATATAAATAAGATTAAAGTTGTTTATGAGGATAGTTTTAATATATCAATAGATACTAAAGCTCCTAATAAACACATTGAAAGTATACTTTCATTAAAATATCTGTTTTATATAGGTGATAGAAGGCCTCATAAAAATTTATTAAGAATGATAAATATTTTCAGAGTTCTTAAACAAAAATATGATTATGAGGGATATTTTATAATTGCTGGTAGCGAAAAAAACTTCAAATTTGATATTAATTCTTATGTGAAAGCAGATCAACATATTAAACTAATAGGGAAGGTTTCTGATAAAGAACTAGAAAAGTTATATGCAAATATGCAAGGGCTTTTTTTTATGTCTAAGTATGAAGGTTTTGGATTACCTATTATAGAGGCAGCTAATCATAATAAAAAAATAATAACTTCCAGTAATAGTTCTTGTGGTGAAATTGCTCCACCATCTGCATTATTAGTAGATAACAAATGGAATGATGAGTTTACAGCTAAACAATGTATTTCATACATGAAAAATACAATTCAAATTAACAACAATGATTACTTGAAAAATTTTTCTTGGAATGAATCTGTCAATAAAATTTTCATGACATAATGAATAATCCCTTATTAAAAGATAGCTTTCATTTGCTTTTTTTAGACGATATTTTCAGTAAAGTAATAGATTGTGAAGTAGGCTTAGAATCGGTTAAATTATTTTATAATAACGAAAGTCACTTTACAACACTTGGAGCTAAAAAACTAATTAAATTTTTTGAAAAAATTTTTTAATTAAAACACAAGAGAATGTGTGGAATTAACGGTTATTTTTCACAAAAACCAAATAAAAACTGTATACAAGTTATTAATAAAATGAATGATTCAATCATTCATAGAGGACCAGATGACGATGGATTATTTTGCGAAGAAGGTAAAGAATATTCATTAGCAATGGGAATGAGACGTTTATCTATAATTGACTTAAATTCAGGTAAACAACCTATTTTTTCTCACAATAAAACTAAGGTAATTGTATTTAATGGTGAAATTTACAATTATCAGATTTTAAAATCTCAGCTTGAGTTAGAAGGAGTTAATTTTATAACAACTTCAGATACTGAAGTTATTATGAGGCTGTATGAGAAATACGGAGTCAAGAGTTTTGGAATGTTGGACGGTATGTTTGCTTTCAGTATATATGATCAGACCTTGGATAAAGTATTTATTACTAGAGATTTTTTTGGTGAGAAACCATTATACTACTACCATGATGGCGACAATTTTTATTGGGCATCTGAACTTAAATCAATTAAACGAGTTTCTTTAAGCGAACTAGATTTGTCTTATGATGCAATTTCACTTTTTCTTCAATTAACTTACATACCTGCTCCACACACTATCTATAAAAACATTTATAAATTAGAACCGAATTCATTTATAGAGTTTGATTGTAATAACAATAGTTTTTCTTTAAATACGATTGCTAATACCTCTAATAATCTAAATCCAGTTTTTGATAATATCTCTTTCAAAGAAGCTAAAAACATTACAAGAGATTTAATCTTCAAATCAGTAAAATCAAGATCAATTTCAGATGTACCATTAGGAACTTTTTTATCTGGTGGAGTTGATTCATCTATAGTTTCTTATTGTCTAAGTAAGGATTCTGATAAAAAGATTGATACTTTTTCTATTGGATTTGAGAAGAAGTCTTTTGACGAGACTGATAAAGCTAGAACAGTATCTAAACTAATTAATTCTAATCATCATGAACATATTATTTCTGATAAAGATTTGTCAAAAGATATTGATTTAATTTTGTTAAACTATGATGAGCCATTTGCTGATCCTTCAGCATTACCAACTTTTTTAGTTTCAAAATATACTAGTGATTTTGTGAAAGTTGCTTTAACAGGTGATGGAGGTGATGAGTTATTTGGAGGATATAATAAGTATTATATGGGTAAAATCAATAATATTTACACAAAATATATACCTAAAAGCGGACATAATTCAATAATTAAAATTTCAAATAACTTATTCAGGGATAAAAGTGATAATAGAGGGCTTAAATTTAAGATGAACAAATTGCTTAAAGCGGTTGATTACAATGAGGATTTTTATTTTAAAATTATTTCATTAGGTTTTCAAGAAAAAGAACTTTATAATATTCTAAGTTTTAGAAATAATAATATCAAGCTTTTTGATTATTATAAAAAAGATTTAAATAAAATTAAATCATTGAATGATTATCGTGATATCGACAGAAGATTATCTTTGGAGGGAGCTTTGTTAGTTAAAGTTGATAGAGCAAGTATGTTGAATTCCATTGAGTGTAGATCTCCATTCCTTAACAAGCAGATTTTGAATTTTACAACTCAATTACCTGAAAAATATTTGTTAAAAGGCTGGAACAAAAAGCACTTATTAAAAGAGTCTTTCAAAATGTATTTTCCAGATGGGTTTTTAGAAAATCCTAAACAAGGTTTTGCTGTTCCTGTTGGAGATTGGTTAAGAGGTTCTCTCAAGAATGAACTAGAAAATTATATAAACAGAGATTTTCTTTTCAAGCAAAATATTTTCAACGTTGATTTAATAAGAAAATTAGTAAATGACCATCTTAAATCAATTAATGATAATACATACAGGGTTTGGACATTTTATTGTTTTCAAAAGTGGTATGTAAACAATATTAATTAAACTATGAAAAATAAAAAAATAGCATTACTTGAAAATCTTGGAAGCGATTTTTATAATGCTAGGTTAAGATTCGCTCTACATCTTAAAAGCTTAAATTATGACGTTACTGCTATTATTCCGGACGATGGATTTTTAGAGAAAATTAAATCATATGGTATAAATGTAATAGCAGTTTCAAAAAATATAAGAGGTCCTGGTTTGATAAATAAGTTGACATACTCAAAAGATTTATATAGAATTTTCAGATCAAATAATTTTGACATTATTCATACATACAGGTTTCAACCAAATATCATTGGGACATTAATAGCCGGTATTCAAACGAGATCAAAAATTGTAAATCATGTTACAGGCCTTGGAACTATTTTTACTCATTCTTCTGCCAGATATAGATTAATGCAGTTATTGACCAAGTTTGTTTACAGATTTAATGTTTTATTTTTTAAACCTATTTTAATTTTCCAAAATGAACAGGATATTAAAGATTTAAATTTAAAAATTAAATCATTTTGTGTTAAAGGAAGCGCAGTAAATGAGGATAAGTTTAACAATAAAAATATTTCAGTAAAAAAAATTGAAAACCTAATTAAAAAATATAAAATTTTAGTTTCAAATGATACTGTAACATTCCTTTTCGTTTCAAGGCTATTAAAAGAGAAAGGTGTAGTGGAACTTATAAAAGGATTTAAGTTGGCTTCAAAAAAAAATAATATACAATTGTTAGTTGTTGGTTGGTTTGATCAAAATAACCCATCGTCCATTAATGAAGATTTTTTTTTCCATTTAATACAAGATTACAACAATATCAAATTTTTAGGAAGACAAAAAGATATTCCTGAAATTATATCACTTACAGATGTTTCAATTCTTCCAACTTATTATAGAGAGGGTACTCCAAGATTTCTGCTTGAGTCAATGGCGATGAATAAACCAATAATCACTACCAAGATGCCTGGTTGCGATCATTTAATTAAAAATAATGAAAATGGAGTTTTAATTGAGCCTCGTTCAGTTATTGATGTAGAAAAAAGTATTGATATGATTTGTAATAAAGATTTATCTATTATGGGTAATATGAGTTATAAACTATATAAAAAAAAATTTTCTGAAAAATTAGTTTATAGTTCTATTTCAAATATTTATGATAGCATTATTTAAGAAATATTTTTTATTCATGAAGTGATATTTAATTTTCTTATATATCTTGATAAAGTATTATTGTATTTTATCTTTTTTTTTAAATTAAGGTATAGCAATTTTTGGTAATTTGACACTTTTAGTTTTCAATGTCTAACAAAACAATTTTAGTTGGTCTTAATGAAATAAATTTTGATTTCATTAATTATTATATAAGTAAAGGCGTATTGCCTAATTTCAAAAAGTTATTTGAAATTCAAAAACCAATAAAGACAACCTCTGAGTCAGAATATGAGCTTTTAGAGCCTTGGATACAATGGGTATCTATATATTCTGGGAAAAATTTTAAAGACCACAAAGTATTTCGATTAGGTGATATTGTTAATTATCCAAAATTATCCCAAATATTTGAAGAGCTTGAAGCAGATGGTCTTAAAGTTGGTGCAATATCCCCTTTCAATGCAGCAAATAGATTAAAAAAACCATCTTTTTTTGTTCCTGATCCTTGGACTAAAACATTTTTTTCAGGAAGTTGGATATTAAATGGCCTATATATAGCTATTCAACAATCTGTTAATGATAATGCGAAATCAAAACTGAATTTAAAATCAATGATTTCATTGGGTCTTGGGTTTTTAATGTTTGTTCCTTTTTATAGATGGTTTAAATATTTAAAAACTATTCTAAAAATTAAAAATCCAGGGGCTAAGGCAGTTATTCTTGATAGTTTATTAGCAGATGTCCATCTGACTCTTTGGAAAAAATATAAAACTGACTTTTCATTTTTATTTTTAAATGCAGGTGCTCATATACAGCATCATTATTTATTTAATTCATTAGCATATCAGGGTGATTTGAAAAATCCTGAGTGGTACTGCCCAGTAAAATTTGATCCGTTAATTGAAATTCTTTCTGAATATGATTATCAAATAGGTGAATTATTGAAGTTTAAAGATGTTAAACTAATTATAGCTACCGGCCTTCATCAACAACCTCATGAGCACTTAACTTTTTATTGGCGGATTAAAGATCATGTAAAATTTGCAAAAATGATTGGTATTAAGAATTTTTCAGAAATTTTACCAAGAATGTCAAGGGATTTTTTAGTTAAATTCAAAAATGAAAATGATGCATTAAATGCAGAAAATTTATTGAATTGTTTTTGCGCCTCTAAAGATGACATTAAAATTTTTAAGGTTGACAATAGAGGAAAAAGTTTGTTTGTTGAATTTGTATACCCTAATGATATTGAAGATCAGGATTCAATATACTCAAAAGAAACAAAATTCACAGTAGAAAAATTTAAGTCGCATATTTCATTTGTAGCTATTAAAAATGGGGAACATAATGGAATAGGGTATGTAACATCTAATTTTGATTTAAAACAAAAAGAAATAATTGAATTGTCGAGTTTAAAATCAATTATTAAAAAAGTCGCTTTATCTGAAAACTAATTATACCAGCCATTAATTATAAGCTAAACATCACAAATATTTAAATATAATTTAATGATTTTGTGATAAATAGATAATTATTATAAGTTGACTACTGTCTCTAGTCATTAACTAATTTTTTAATCCGCCTTATTACTTGAAATGGGTTCTTAATTATTCTAATAAAGTAAATAGGGTATCTTAAGCCTAGTAATATTCGACTAGGTATTAATGTCATAAGGTTTATTATACTCAAACCTTTATTAAATAATACATTAAAATTTTTGTTGTTAACCTTACTTAAGAAAATATAATCAAAAGGGGTTTTTAAAATTGAACGATCGTAGTCATAAATTTTTAGGTAATTATTAAATTTTAATAAGCTATGTCTATTTACCCCAAGGAAATTAGCATCATCACTATTACTTAAATTAATATAATCATACACAACTCTTAAACTTAACGTCTTTTTTAAAACCCCATCATCATTAAATCTCCAATTTAAGATGATATGTTCAGTTAATCTTTTTGAGTTAAGAATTTTCTTTCTTCCAATTTCAACTGTTTCGCTAAACAATTTTTCGGAAGGAAGTAGTCTAAACTTATTTCCATTCAGCACTTCCTCATGAAGTTCAACTGCCGCAATTTGATTTTCCGCAATCATTCTATTTAAATGTTTATTTTGGATTAAACCCTGGGTAAAATTAATTTCATTATTAATAAAACTATACCCATTTTTTAGAACCAAATCCCTAGCTTTTATTAT
>MDTC01050191.1_pt1 | contig 17582 bp, 15 predicted proteins | sample 811181 | NCBI WGS metagenome assembly MDTC01 (sample SAMN05326644, study PRJNA326480) | marine metagenome | isolation source: seawater | place: Pacific Ocean: North | collected 2011 | reverse complement strand
AGCCTGCGCCGCCGCGTCGAGGTCGGAGTGGATCCCCGCCAGCGAACCCTCCAGCGCCTGCATCCCCGCGGCCACCGCAGCGTGGTGCTCCGCAGCACCCATGCCGGTCTTGCGCACAAGACGCCGGGCCTGACCCGCTCGCAGCTCCGGCGGCGCCGGGATCGACGCACCCCCCAGCTGCAGATCGGCCGACCCGGGCACACCCTGCACTGGCGCCCCTTCGACCGGGATCGGCGCGACCGCCGGGGGCGCCACCTCGGAGGTCGGGGTCGGCGCGCGCTCCCCACCCTCCGCCTCTTCCGTCAGGGCCGGGATCGCCGGGGCGCCACCCACGGACTCCGAGCCCGCCAGCGCCAGGGCGGGCACGCTCGCGGCGGGCACCTCGGGACCGCCATCGTCGCTCGGCGGCGTGGCTCCTCCCGCCACCGGTCCGACGTGCTCGGGACCCTCCCGTCCACCCTCGGTCTCCTCCTCACCCAGGGTCTCCGCGGCGAGATCGAGCAGCGGCGTGCCCTCCTGGGGTGCCGTGCCCACGGCGCTCGCCACGGCTGCGTTGCCGGGCCCGCTCGCCCGCGCGGTCGCAGAGGTCTGCCGGGGTGCCTCACCGACGGTGGTCGCCGCCGGCCGCGCTGCGCGCTGTTGCCGATTCATGTGCTTCGCCCGAGGATTGGGTGGAGCACCAGGGTAGCGGCGCCCCGGTCTCGGGCGCTTCCGCCTGCCTGCTGAATCCGTTCCGCTGCGTGCTGAATCTGCCGTGCATCGGGCGATCACCCGCCGTCGTCCTCCCGGAAGCGGCTCGGCGAGACCCCGTGGGTCGAGGTGAAGGCCTCGGACAGCCTCGACGTGCTGCTGAAGCCGACCTGCAGCGCGATGCTCGACACGCTGTGCTCGGTCGCGCGCAGGAGCCAGGCGGCCCGGGCGACCCGCTGCTCTCGGAGCCAGCGCATGGGTGGCGAGCCGACGATCTCGGAAAAACGCCGAGAGAAGTGCGCCGGGCTCCAGTGGGCCACCCGGGCCATGCGGTTCACGTCCCAGTCCCCGTCGAGGTCCGCCTGCACGGTGGAGATCACCCGGTGGACCTGGGGATCGGCGACCGCGGGCACCGGCTCGCCCAGCAGCTCCAGCAGGCGGGCCACCGTGCGCGAGTCCGGCCGCGCCACCACCGCCGCCAGCGCCTCGGGATCGGCGCGGCGCAGCCCGGGCGTGACCCCGAGCGGGCTCGTGTGGATGACCAGCTCGCTGTACCCGTCGCCCTCGGTCCACGAGAGGTGCTCGGTGCCCGGAGCGATGATGCAGACGTCGCCTCCCTTCATCACGAAGGTCTCCCCATCGATCCGCAGGTACTGCTCCCCGGCGACCATGATGCAGATCTCGGTGGTGTCGGGGTGGATCGCGCTGGAACCTCCGGTCCAGGGCTCCATGTCGCGCCGGCAGAGGGACTGGATCCGCATCGGCAGAGCCTACACTGTGCCCGTTCCGTACCGAACTGAGCCTGGCACGCGCGCGTCGGCGGTACCGAACGGCCCCCTCGCCGCGACTGGAGCCCCGATGGACTGGCTGGACCACGCCGCCGAGCAAGCTGCCGACCTGCAAGGCGTGGTCGTCGCAGCCCTGCCTGCCGGCAGCGCCTGGAGACGCTGGGGCCGGGCGCCGTGGGAGGCGGAGGCGCTGGCCGGGTACTTCGCCGACATGGTGCACGCGAGCCGTCGCGCGATGCGGCTGATGTCGGACGCGGAGGGAGCGCTCTCGTTCTCCGTCGACCTGCCGGAGCACCGGATCCTCACCCGGGAGCTACGCGATGACATGGTCGCTGTGCTGATCTTCGACCTGGCGGCCTCCCAGGGGCTGGTGCGCCTGCAGGCCCGGGACCTCTTCGCCGCCATCGCCGCCAACCTCCCCGACCGCGGCACCGCAGACAGTCCCCGCGCCGAGCGGATCCTCGCCTTCCTGCACCGGCACGCGCCCGACGCCCACCTGCTCGCCGCCCGCCTCGCCCTGCGCACCGGTCTGTCCATGGAGCACCTCGCCCATCCCGAGGCCCTGGACGCCGGCCAGACCGCTCTGCTCGAGGACGCCGGCTGCGACCTGCTGGGCGTGGACAGCCTCGGCCTCGGTGGGCGGGCCTGATGGACCTCTCGGATCTGACCGGCCCGTGCCGCCCGGGCGCGCTGGAGTGCCTCGCCGGCGTGCCGGTCGTGCTGCAGGATCACCACACGGGTCTGCTGCTCGATCAGACCGTCGACGACGCGCTCGGACACGAGCTGGGCTGGGAGCTGCGCCGCGACGCCGCCCACGCCGCCTGGCTGCCGCTGCTGGCGCGCGCGGTCGAGCACCTTCGCGCCCACACCCCCGTCGAGCGACTGATCGCCTGCCAGGACCTGTTCTGGGCGACCGGACACGGGCGCATGGCCCTCGATGCGACCGCAGACGGGGGCACCGCCGAGGGCGAGTTCCTCCTTCACGGCACCGCCTGGACGCGGGCGTACGGCCAGCGCCTGCGCCGCCACCACCCCGCCGACGCCGTCGCTGCCGGCTTTGCCTCCGCCGCGGCCCAGGTCGCCTCGCGCTCCGACCGCACCCTGGTCGCCGAGGAGACCGCCTGCGTTGCCACCCACGCCTCGCGCTGCACCTTCCGCATCGTGCCTGGCGGCGTGCCGTCGGGGCGGCAGGTGCTGGCCGCCGACCTCGCCGAGGCCGAGCCCGCACCGGGGATCGGCAACGAGGCGATCGCCAGCCTGCACGCCGATCTTCGCCGGTTCACCTCCGGGCTCGCCGGCGACCACCGGGGCCTGATCGAGGCCTTCGCCGTGTTCCTGTCCCGCCCGCCGACCAACTACGCCAACGCCGTGGCCCACGGCGCGGTCGACGCCATCCGCGCCCGCAGTCCGGCGCTGGTCCCGGTGGTCGAGGGACTGCTCCGGGAGTGCGGCCACCGAGGCGCGTTCCACACCCTCGGGGGGGTGCTCCGCTCGCCCGAGTGGACCGCGCTCGTGGGTCCGATCCCCCGGGAGCGGGAAGCGGTCGCCATGGCCTGCTGTGCCATCGCCCGATCGCTCGGCTACGGCGCGTACAGCGTCGAAGAGATCGGCGACGATCGCCTCGTGCTGGTCGCCTCCGCCGAGTTCGAGAGCCCATGGTGCCGCGTCGTGCGCGCCGACCGCTGTCCGACCAGCAGCTGGTTCATGCAGGGCGCCGCCATCGCCCTGCTCGAGCTCGCGACCCGGGTGGACTGGTCGTCGACCGCACCCCTGACCGACGCGTTCGCCGCCTTCGCCGAGCCCGCCTGGGTCGCTCGTCAGACCGAGAGCCTCGCCGTCGGAGACGCGGTCTCCCGGGTCGTGGTCGAGCGCCGTCCGTCCTGAGCCTCCGCGTGGACGACAGCGTGCCGCAGGAGCCGCACGCCACACCCGCGTGCTAGACCCGGGGCCATGTCGCAGGATCCCGAACATCCGCCAGGCCCGTGGGGCCCGGGTGCGTTTCGCAGCGGGCCGCTGGACGCCGGCGCGTCGCTCGTCGACGACGGGGGCGGAGATCGCTCGACCGAGCTGTACGATCACCCGTTCCGCACCGCCGACGACGAGCGCTACGGGGAGGGCCCGGTGCTCGGCTGGGGCGGCATGGGCCAGGTGCTCGCGGTCACCGACCGGCGCCTCAACCGCGAGGTCGCCTACAAGCGCGTGACCCTGCGACCGGGCAGCCGCGGCAGCTCCGTCCGACTGGCCCGGGAGGCCTGGATCACCGCCCACCTCGAGCACCCGGGGATCGTGCCCGTCTACGACGCGGGGATCAGCGAGGACGGCCACCTCTTCTACACGATGCGCCTGGTCCGCGGCCGCACCCTGGCCGAGGCGCTGCGGGAGTCGCCCTCCCTGCAGGCGCGCACCTCCCTGCTGCGCCACGTGCTCGACGCCTGCGAGGCCGTCGCCTACGCCCACAGCACCGGCGTCGTGCACCGGGACCTCAAGCCGGCCAACGTCATGGTCGGCAGCTTCGGCGAGACCCAGGTCGTGGACTGGGGGCTCGCCACCGTGCCCGACCCCAGCGCCCGGGCCGCCTGGCGCGCCCTGGGACTTCCTGGCGGCCCCGGCGACGACGACGCCCTGGCCGGCACCCCCGCCTACATGAGCCCCGAGCAGGCCCGCGGCGAGCCGGTCGACGCGCGCACCGACGTGTGGAGCCTCGGCGCCATCATCTACGAGGTGCTCACCGGCGGGCCGCCCCACCAGGGACTCGACTCCGGGCAGGTGCTGGACCGCGCGCGCCAGGGTGCGGTGATCCCGGTCCGCCGCCGCCAGCCCGACGCCCAGCCGGAGCTCGCCGCCATCGCCGAGCGCGCCCTGTCCGCCGATCCCGCCGATCGCTACGCCGACGCCGCCCAGCTGGCCCGCGAGCTCGCCCGCTGGTTCGAGGGCCGCCAGGTCCACGCCTACACCTACACCCCGGTCGATCTCCTCCGCCGCTTCGTCGTGGCCTGGCGCGCCCCCCTGCTGGTCGCCGCCGCCGCCGCCATCGCCCTGGGTGCCTTGGGCACCTGGTCGTGGAGCCGCACCGTCGCCGAGCGCAACCGTGCCCGAGAGGCGGAGGCGTCGGCGCTCGAGGCCCTGTCTCGCGCCGACGATGCCCTGTCCCGCGCCCTCGTCGAGCGGGCGTGGGTACACGCGGAGGTCGGCAGTCGCCCCGAGGCGGAGGTGCTCGCCGTGCGCAGCCTCGCGCTCCGGGACTCCCCCGAGGCCCGGGGCGTGCTCGCCGCCTTCGCCGCCCAGCCGCGGGTCGAGAAGGTCTCCGAGGTCCTGCTGCCCTCCTGCGCCCAGACCCAGGTCGACATCATCGGCAGCACCCTGGCCTGCATCGATCCCGACCGCGTCTCCTTGTGGGACCTGCCGGCGTCCGGCGAGGCCGAGCGCCGCTGGGAGGTCCACCTGCCCGGCGTCGCCTCCATGCTGCTGCAGCCCGACGCGCCCGTGCTGGCCGCCTCCAGCGACAACACCGTTCACTTCCTCGACGCCGAGACCGGCGAGGTGCTCGCCACCCACTCGGACCAGCGCACCGGGATCATGCAATTCCAGCTCGAACCTGGAGGATCCGTGCCCGTGGGCGGACGCGACGACCGGCTCATGGCGGTCGACCTCGCCGCCATGCGCGTGTGGTCCCGCACGAACATGTGCGGCGTCGACGACATCCTCACCGGAGCCAGCAGGCGCCCCAGCGGCCGGGTCGCCGCCATGTGCCGCAACTCCGCCCTGCTGGTGTTCGACGGCGATCTCGAGGCCGAGCCGCAGCGGTTCCCGACCGAGTTCCGGGGCCACCACACTGCCAGCGCCATCGCCTTCATGCCCGACGGCCAGCGCATGGTCGTGGGCTCGATCCGCGGCGGCGTCGGCCTCATCGACGTCAACAACGGGGAGCAGTCCGAGATGGCCCACAGCGACGGTGGCGCGGTGCGCGGCGTCGCACCCTCCCCCGATGGGCGCTGGGTCGCGGTGGTCTCCGAGCGGACCGGCGTGCAGCTGTGGGCACCCGCGACCGGCACCTTCGTCGGACGGCTGCCCGCCACCACCCGCGTCGGCGCGCGCTGGACCCCCGACGGCCACCTGCTCACCTGGTCCCGGGAGCGCATGGAGCGCTGGCGCATCCCCGAGCAGGCCGGGCCCGTGGTCTACGACTCCGGTGTCGGCCTCGCCGCCGCCGCACCCAGCCCGGACGGCAGCTGGCTCGCGATCGCCCGGGGAGACCACAGCATCGAGGTCCGCGAGGTCGACACCGGCGCCCAGGTCGCCCTGCACGGGGTCGAGGACAACCCCAAGGGCGTGTGCAAGCGGGTCGCGTGGAGCCCCACCGGCAGCGCGGTCTACGGCGCCTGCATGGGCGAGCGTCAGACCCGCACCCTGCGCGCGTCCGACTGGTCCTCCCAGCCGGGCATCCCGATCGGCATGTCCCGCCGGGTGCTCGTGCTGCGGCCAGATCTCCTGGTCGCCCTCACCTACGCCTCCGGGGGCCCCGTGCTGGCCCGCCTCGACACCGGCGAGATCCTCCCCGCCATCGCCGAGGGCTACTTCGACGACGGCAGCGAGAGCCCCGACCGCACCCTCGCCGCCCTGCTCGACACCGACGGCGGCGTGCACCTGCTCCGCTCCGGCGAGCGCCCGACCCGGACCCGGGTCCTCACCGATCCCCTGGCCCGCGGGGTCGCCACCGACGACACCGGCGATCACATCGCGGTGCTGCACGATCACGAGGTGTTGGTGCTGGCCCCCGACGGGGAGGTGCTGCACCGGATCCCCCACGAGGAGGCCGAGCCCACCGATGTGCTCCTCGACGGCTCCGGAGAGCGGCTCTTCACCGCGGCCAAGGACGGCGTCGCGCGGGTCTGGTCGCTGCGGACCGGGGCGCTGCTCGGACGTCTGCAGGGCCACAGCGAGCGCATCGCCACCATCGCCCTGTCCGACGACGGCGAGACCCTGTGGACCGCGTCCTGGGACGGCACGGTCAGGCGCTGGGGTCTCGCCGCCCTCGAGCGCCCGGTCGAGGCGCTGGTGGACGACATCCGCGACGCGTGGGACCTCGACCTGGACGAGGCGCTCAGCCCTTGAGCACCGGGCGCTCCGCCAGGTAGACCAGCTGGTGGGTCCCGTCCAGGACGAGATCATCGGGTGGGTTCAGCCGATCCTGTCCGCTGGCGGGATCGCGGGTGCCGATCAGCATGACCTCGCCACCGCGGCGCAGGTGGGCGAAGGCCTCGCCGAAGGTCGTGGGCAGGGGGAGGTCCGCCGGCACCGCCGCCACGTACAGGTTGTGGGCGCCGGCCATCGTGACCCGGCTCATGACCGTGCCCGTGCCCGGCTCGGCGATGGCGTGCGCGATCAGGGAGAACCCCAGGCGCGTGCTCTCGATCACCTCGTCGGCGCCGGCCGTGCGGGCGTGCTCGACGTTCTCCGGGTCGAGGATCTCGGCCACGACGTACAGGGGCCGCCGGCGAGGAAGCGGCTTCTGACGCCGAAGATAGCTACGCAGGGTGAACAGCGTCAGCAGGGTGACCGCGTCCGCCTGCTCCGGGTTGAGGCCGCGCCGACCGGCCACGACGACCCCCTCCGCGTGCACCATGCGGATCTTGTCGAGCTCGGCCTCCTTGGTCGGGTCCCCCGAGACCCACTCGACGCCGTCGGGCAGGTTCATGGGCGCCTCGCCCTGCGCCATGATCACGATCCTGGCCTGATCGTACTCCTCGATCATGGCGTCGAGGAGCTGGCGGCTGCCGGAGTCGTAGCCGAAGACGATGACGTGACCGACCGAGTTGCCCATGCGGAACTGCTCCTGGCGGATGCGGAGGATGGCGTTGAGCAGCGTGTTGCCCACGATGCCGGCAAAGAGGGCCAGGGTGAACATGCCCGCGACCATCAGCACCGAGCCCACCGCCCGGCCCAGGGGCGTGATGGGGCTGATGTCGCCGAAGCCGACCGTCGTGAGGGTGACCAGCGCCCACCACAGCCCGTCGGCGACGGAGTTGATGTCGTCGTTCTCCCGGCGTTCGACCAGGTAGATCGACAGGCCGCCCACCGCGGTGATCACGCCGAGGAAGGTGAAGGCCGCCTGATAGAGCAGGCGGTTGGCGTGGAACGCATCGATGACGTCGGTGATGGGGTTGGCGTAGCGGAAGAAGCGCACCGCGCGAGCGAGCCTGAGCAGCCGGAGCGCCCTCAGTCCACGCAGGGCGGGCACGACCGCGAACAGCACGAAGAGGTCGATGAGGTTGAGCGGCTGGAGCAGGAACTTCACCCGCCCCCAGACCTGCGCCCGGATCTCCTCGCCCAGCGGCCGGTCGTAGAATCCGGTGCCCGGCGGACGGAAGGTGAGGACCCGCAGAGCGAGCTCGACGGCGAACAACGTCAGGATCCCGAGGTCGACCCACTGCAGCACCGGCGCGAGCCCCACCCAGACAGCGGCGAACGCCTCCAGGGCGGACCGATCTCCGACCGGCGGGATCTCTTCCGGTGACGGTATGGTGACCTCGACCGCGAACAGCGCGATCGAGATGGCGATCAGGACCCAGACAAAGCCGTCCACCCAGCGGTAGGCTCGGCTCCCTGGGACGTGAAAGGCCCGGTAGAGGCTCTCCAACCCGCTCCCTCCCCTTTTCTCGTCCTTGACTGAATGTGAACGTTAACGGCGCATCGAGACGTCACACTACACACACGAGCGAGCCACCCATGAACGTCCAGAGCCTACTCGACAGAATCCTCGACACCGTCGATCGCGAGGCCTACCTCACGCCGGCGGATCAGGCGGAGCCCCGCTACCAGGCGGCGCTGGACGAGTGCCTCGGCATGCTGTCGGACGAGCGGATCCCGGTGGGGCGTATCCGCTCCCTGGCCGAGTCCCACCATGCTTCGGGCCGGCTCGACGACTTCCACTTCCACAGCCTGCTGCACGTGGTCGCGGCGCATCCTCGGGTCCAGGACTTCGACGAGGCCGCCCGCCAGATAGCGATGCAGGAGATGGCCGCCTACAACTCCGGCGGCGCCGACCTGCAGCACAAGCTCGCCAGCATCGACCGCCACCGCGGCGTGCTCGCCTTCATGCGCGGTCAGTACGCCGTCTCGCTGGACTACCTGACCCGCGCGCTGGAGCGTCAGCGCTCGGTCGAGAACCTGGGCAACGTGCTGTGTGCCCTCATCCGCCTGGGTGAGCTGGACGAGGCCTCGGGCATCGTCCGCCAGGCGCGGACGAACTTCCCCGAGAGCTTCGTCCGCCAGCTCAACCGCCGCATCGACTCCGACCCCGATCTTCTCCACCTTCGTTCCTGAAGTACCGTTCTAGGAGGCCCCATGGCTGTGTTCTTCACCTGGCTCCTGCTGCTCTTCGGAGTGGGCTCGCCCGCGCCCTGTGGGGACACCATCACGGTCGACTCGGACACCTGCGAGACGGTCGAACCGCCCGCGCCGTTCATCAACTTCACCAACGACATCAGCAACGGGATCTGAGATGGCTGGACTGAGGGATCAGATCCGCCAGCTCACCTCGGACCGGAGGAGCCCGGAAGCCCGGGCGCTCTACGGGACGCTGGCGAAGTACGTGGAGCGGCGCACGCACAACGTCGTGCGCCACGCAGCGAGCGACCTGCTGGCCACCAGTGAAGTCGAGGAGGTCGTCGCCGACGTCCTGCTCCAGCTGGTGACCGGGGCCCTGCTCCAGTTCCGTGGGGACTCGGTGGGCGAGCTGATGGCCTTCGTGCGCACGGTCACCGACCGTCGGCTGTGGCGGGTCATCAAGAAGCGCATCAAGAACAAGCGCATGCTGGAGGCGCTCCCGAACGAGGGTGCCCTGTACGAGGCGGCCGCGCTCCGCCCCGACCAGCTGGTGCGCATCGTGCCGGACCTGCCGCTGTCCGAAGCGGACGAGGCCTACCTGACCGCCCTGCTCGAGGCCGGAAGCAAGGCCGAGCTCGCCCGTCAGCGCAGCCTCTCCCGCGCCGCCGTCACCCAGCGCGTCCAGCGCATCCAGAAGCGCATCGCGTCGCTGGAGCCGAAGGACCAGATGGCCGTGGATGCGTGGCTGGAGCACACGGCGAGACAGGTGCTGGAGAGACAGGCTTAGACGCCGAGTCTCGTGAATCGTGGACGCCGCGCCTGGAAGTCGGGGGCGGCGTCACGTGGTGGTGGATGCGGTCTTGCGAGAGGTCGCGTGGCTTCGAGCGGGGGAGTGGAAGGGCGGTCTCTGGTCGCTGGTCTCTGGGGCCCTCTGCGAGCGGGGGCCTGCTGGCGATGCACACGGCAGCTCCAACGCCGCGACTCGTCGCGCCCGAAGCGGGGCGTTCCCGCGCGGCCGCAGGCCGACCAGCATCCGCCCGCAGCTCCAACTCCGAACGGCTGCACCAAGGCGTTCTCCCCCCAACGGTGCCGTGGGCCCAGAGACCAGGGACCAGAGACCAGGGACCGCCCCGCCACGAACGCTACCCTGCACAAAGCACCTCGACCCTCGCGCCAGCTGACTGCCGGGAGGGACGTCGACCGCACCTCACCCCGGCAGCTTCCACGCCTCCAGGTCCCCCAGCGGCAGCGGCTCCTGGGCGTCGTAGCGGACCTCGAGCACCTCCACCGTGCGCTCGCCGCCCGGGGCCTTGTAGGTGACCTCGTCGCCCTCCTCCTTGCCCATCAGGGCGCGGCCGATCGGGCTCTTCCACGACAGGATGCCGCGGTCCACGTCCACCTCGTCCTCGCCGTACATGCGGAAGGTGCGCTCGCGGCCCTCCTCGTCGGCGATGACCACGGTGGCGCCGAAGATGACCGTGCCGTTTGCCCGGGCCTCCTGCGCCGCCGGATCCACCTCCACGACGTGATCGAGCCGGCCGATGAGAAAGCGCATCCGACGGTCGATCTCGCGCAGGCGCTTCTTGCCGTAGATGTACTCGGCGTTCTCCGAACGATCCCCGAGGCTCGCGGCGTAGGAGACCTCGGCGGTGATCTTGGGGCGCTCGACCTTCTGCAGCCACTCGATCTCGCGCAGGAGCTTCTGCAGGCCACGCTTGGTGATGACGTTCTGTCGGCTCATGGCCACCTCGGGCAGGGGCCGCGCGCAGCGGCTACACTCGAAAGACCGGCGGGCTTAACCGGCGGGGAGGCTCCATGGGCAAGTCTCGACACCTCGGCCGCGGCAGCATCCTGCATCCCGCCAACCAGACCACGAAGAAGCGCGCCGGGTCGGCATTCGCGGACCGGGTCGGGGTCAGCACGGGCGGCCACAGCACCACGGTGCGGGCCGCGCCCCGGCAGAGAGGGCGGCTGGTCATGGCCGACGGTCCCGAGTGCCGCGGCGTCACCGTGAGCCGCATGGACGAGCCCGAGGACACCGGCCTCACCAAGGCGGGGCGCTTCCGCGTGGACAAGTGAGCGGCGTGCGAACGGCCCTCCGCCCGCTCCTGCTCGCGATTCCGCTTGTCCTCGTCGCCGGGGGCCCGCACGACGCGTCGAACGATCCGACCGTGGACGGTGCCCGGCCGGCGGGTGGCACCCCGGCCGATGTGCACTCCGACCTGCCCTGGCTCCCGATCGACGGTCCATGGGCCAGCGTGCGCCTGCGCGACGGTGTGGACCCGGACTCCCTGGGCGCCCTGCTGGCTCGCGGTCGACCGCTCCGCTCGGCGCCGATCTGGCGGGTGCCGACCGAGGACCTGCCCGCGCTGGTCGCTCACCCCGCGGTGGCGCAGGTGTGGGGCCTCGGCGCAGCCCCTCCCCCGCCGGACGACATCCCGCCTGTGACGCCCGACTTCGACGAGCCACCCACCTGGCGCGACCAGCGCCGCCTGCGACCTCTGGGCTGGTGGCCGGGGGGACTCGGCGAGGGGATCCTGGTGGTGGACGTCGAGTACGACTTCGACCCCAGCCACGAGGACCTGGCGAACAACCCGCCCGCGCTGCTCGCGGGGGTCGGGCTGCGCAACTACGTCGGCCACGGCAACGCCTGCCTCGGACTCGTGGGGGCCAGCGACGACGGGTACGGGATCACCGGCGGCGCCCCGCTCGCCTCGCTGGCGGTCGTGCACCCGACCCCGGACGAGGAGACCTGGGACCCGGCCTGGGCGATCGAGCAGGCCCTGGAGCACCTCGAACCCGGCGACGTGCTGCTCATCGAGCAGCAATACCCGACCGGCAAGGGCCTGGGTCCGATCACGTCCGAGCCCGGGGCGTGGGAGGCGGTGCGCGCTGCGGTGGACGCCGGGATCCACGTGATCGAGCCGGCCGGAAACCGGGGGGTCGACCTCGATGATCCCGACTTCGACGGCTGGTTCTCGCGCGGGAACGACTCGGGGAGCATCATGGTCGGCGGGGTCGAGGACGGCGCGTGGAACGGGCAGAGCGGCTTCGGGACCCGGGTGGACCTGCACGCGGACACGGGCGGCGAGCACGCACCCGGATGGACCCAGATGAGCGACGCGTTCTTTCCTGACGCTGACCCGAGGCAGGCCTACACCGCCCGCTTCGGCGGCACGTCGTCGGCGTCGGCACAGGTCGCAAGCCTCGTCGCTGCCGTGCAAGGCGTGGCGTTCGAGCTCCACGGCGAGCCGATCGGCCCTGCGGAGCTGAGATCCTGGCTCGTCGCGACGGGAGAGCCTCAGGAACCCACGTCCGCAGCCGAACATCCAGTAGGCGTGGGGCCAGATGCACAACGTGCCGTCCGGGCGTGGCTCGCCTGGTAGACACAAGCTGCAACGGGCTCGTCGCTTGCGGATGCACCCCGAACCCGTGACGAAGCCCTGTGTCCCTGCCCGCCACACTCCCCCCCGAGCCGACCGAGGACGCCGTCCCGGAGCGCGCCCCCGTGGACCGGCCCCGCCTGTCGTGGAAGCTCTTCGCCCGTGCCGGCGCAGGGCTGGTCGGGCTCATCATCCTGGGCGGGCTGCTGGGCTGGCTCCTGCGCGGCCCCATCGAGTGGGCTGGCACCGGCTTCATCGACCTGTTCGGACTGGGCGGCCTGGGCGTGCTCACCCTGCTGGTCGACGCCAGCCCCCTGCCCCTGACCAACGAGCCGCTCATGGTGCTCGCCATTGGCGCGGACGTCGGGCTCTGGGCGATCTTCGGCGTCATGTCCGCCGGCAGCACCCTCGCCGGCGTGGTCGGTTGGATCGGCGGGCGCATCATCGGTCAGCACACCGCTCCCGGCCGCTGGCTCATGCTCCGCTACCCCGCGGTGCAGCTGTTCCTCGTCCGCTGGGGCGCGCTGGGCGTCGCCATCGCCGCGCTGACCCCCATCCCCTTCGGCCTCACCGCCTGGGCCGCCGGCATGGCCCGGGTCCCGTTCTGGAAGGTCGCGCTGGCGAGTGTGGCGAGGGTGCCAAAGACGGGGTTCTACCTTTGGTTGATCGCGCAGGGGTGGGCGCTGGGGGGGTAGGCGATCACGCGTACCAGGTGCCCTCGCGCTTGCCGATGACCATGTCCAGCCACGCGACATAGGCCTTCTCGAAGATGTCGAGGTTCTCCGGGTCCGGCGTCAGCGCGTACTCCTCGAGGATCGCCGTCTTGGCGTCCCCCTCGGCCGCGTCCACCCGCGCCTTGACGTCCGCGGGCAGGTCCGACTCGCTCATGCCGGCATCGACCAGGATCTTCCAGCGCCGGCCCTCGGGTGTGTTCAGCTTCCACTTGCCGCGCAGCGCGGTCAGGCCGATGTCGACCTCGGCCTCGTCCCCCGCACTCACGCCCAGGTACTCGGTGCCCCGACCGTTGTCCTCGGCGGTGACGCCCTCGTGGTGTGCGACGTAGGCGTAGTAGAACAGCCGGTCCCCGGGCAGATCGTGCACGTCCTTGCCCTCGATCTCCTCGATGCGCGCCCGGTACGCGGGATCCTCCATGTTCATCATCGCGTAGTCCATCGCGCTCTGGATGGAGAGATCGGCGTCGTAGCGCAGCTCGAGCAGCGCCTCTTCGGACAGGGGCTCACCCTGCTTGGCCTCGAGGTCAGCGACGTACTCGTTGAGGAAGCTGCCCTCGGTCTCCGCCATCTTCTTCCAGGTCGACGGGATGAACTGGGTCAGGCCCGCCGCGCCGCTCTTGTTGTAGGAGTCCTCCTTCCAGTGCCCGTTCTCCCGCGCGGCCTCCATGTCCAGCAAGGCGCCCACGTAGGCGCCGGTGGCCTGGGTGAAGCCCCGCTCGTGCATCCGGGCCACGGCGGCGTCGACGTAGGCCACGTACGCGTCGGCCTTGCCCTCGGGCGCGCGGCTGCGGATCCGGTCCTCCCACGCCCGGTCGTCCTCCACGGGGGGCAGGCGCGAGCCCCCGGGCTCCATCGCCTCGTCCAGGGCGCGCTCTGCCTCGTCCTCGACGTCCTGGGGCGCCTGCTCGGCCGCTCCCTCCTCGCCAGCGTCCTCCCCGCTCCACCACGCGTAGAGGTCCGAGGCGCGCTGGCCCAGATCCTCCACCAGCGGATGTGCCGGGTTGTACGCCTCGTCCAGGGCAGCCAGCTTGTCGACGACCCAGCCCATGCCGCCGCTGTCGTCTGCCTCGGGGCCCTGCGTCTCCGCCTCCTCGATGACCGCCTCCGCGGCCTCGGCGGCGAGCGCCTCCGCCCCCCCGTCGCCGGCCAAGCCCGAGCCCTCCGCGACCGCCGCGTCGTACTCGGCCAGGATTGCGGCAAATGCCCGAGGCTTGCCTTCCCGGGTCACCTCGATGCCCACCTGACCCGGCGACGGCGCCGCGGTGATGCGGAAGGTGTCGGCGTCCACACGCTCGTACGCGTAGCCGCCCGAGCCGTCGAAGTGGCTGGGCGGCTCCGGCGCGACCTCGTCCTCCTCCATCACCTCCGCCACCCGGGTGGCGTCGTCGACCGCCTCGTCGCCGCCGAGTCCGGCCCACTCCGCCGCCGCGTCGAGCGCGCCCGTCGCGCGCTCCTCCAGCCCGGAGACATCGGGGATCAGGCCGGCGACCAGCTCGTTGCCGAGGCCACCGGTGAGATCGGGCAGCCCCCAGGAGGACTGTTCCTGCACGGACTGGTCGGTGTCGGGATCGCTGGCCGAGCGGCGGTCATGGCCGGGCATGGTGCCTCCGAGGAGTGGGGCGTTGCGCAACGAGCAACTCGCACTATCGTAGCCGCCCACCGCCCGGAGAGCATGTGCCCAGGTCGAGCCCCATCCTCGCCGCCGCGGCGGCCACGCTGGCCCTGGCGCTCGCCTGCGGAGGACTCGGTGCGGACCCGAACGCACCTGCCACGCTGCCCGATCCCTGTGCCGGTCTTCCCGACTGCACCGTGTTCAGCGAGGTCGATCTCGGAGGTACCCGCGTCGTGGCTCGCCAGCTGGACGGCACGCCGGAGGACAGCTGTCCACGCCTCGACCTGATCCACCAGAGCGAGCACGGGGAGCACCTGCTGGCGCGCCTCTGTGAGGATCCGGCGCCCACCGAGACCGCGACCGTCGTCGCGAACGGAGAGCAGGTCCTCGCGACCTCGACGACCGGCGGCGCCGAGCGCGTCCAGGTGCAGGTCCGGGTCGACGTCGCGACCGGAGTGGCCGCGGAGCTGACCGTGGACGAGGCCTACCCTTCCGTCAACGCCGCGCTCGGGGTGCAGATGGGTCCAGAGGGTCCGCCGACCGGCTGGGTCGACGCCTGCGACACCCGCGTCGAGGGCGCGCCGATTCCACGCTACGGCAGCGTAGGCAAGGTCAGCTTCTGGGAGAAGGACCTCGCCGGCTGCGGGGGCGGCGCGGGCCTGCACGCCATCGTCACCCGAGACGACGTGCTCTGGGTCCAGGCGCCCGCCGACGCGCGGCTGCCGCTGGTGGTCCGCTGGTCCGACGGCTGGCTGGGCGACTGTGACGCCTCGCCCGCAGAGGTCCACCTCGACGCCACCGGGGCGCTGGTGAAGAGCAGCGGCGGGACCCGCGCCAGCGCCGAGGCGCGGAGGCAGGAGGGCCGGATCACCTGGCGCATCCAGCTGCCCCAGACGCGGCACCCCTGGGCCCGGGGACTCGGCCTCGCGCTCGGCGACACCGCACCACCCCTGATGCCCCTGGCAAACCCCCGCCTCGGAGGCTGGATCTGCGGGATGATCGACGGACAGCCCACCCGCGCCCTCGGACCGGACGAGCCCCGCTTCTTCGTTCGCTAGCGGGCGTTCCACGGCACGTCCGCCAGCCCCCAGACCAGCCCGTCGCCCTCGAAGGTGTGCAGGATCTCCCGCTTCGATCGCCCGTCGTCGGAGATCTCGTAGCGGCGCAGCTGCCGGGGCTTGCCATGGCCGGGCTCGCTGGCGACGAAGATGGCGCGGTCGACCACGATGGCGGCCTGCTCGAAGCCGCCGCTGCTGCCGTCCAGCTGCTTCGCCTTCCAGCCGCCGTCCTTGGGGTCGAGCAGCCACAGCCCGGTGTTCATGCCCGTGGCGACCAGCTCCTTCGCGCCGTCCCCGTCGACGTCCGCCGCCACCAGGAAGCGCGACTGGGCCTCGCCGAGTAGCGCCGCCACCGGAGCCTGCGTCCACGTGCGCACCGACTCGTCCGCACCCTCGGGGCTCATCCGCAGGATCCGAGCCGGGCGGGACAGGCCGCCCGCCGGTCCCTTCGCACCCTCGGCGACCACGAAGAGCGTGGGTCCTTCACCCAGATCCGCGACCAGGATCTCCTTCGCGTGGGTGTCCTCGAAGGCGATGACCTCGCTCTTCGCGTAGCCATCAGGGGTGAGCTCCCAGCGCACGACCCGGCCGGGCTGGGACTGGCCGCTGGACTGGTTGGGCTCGCTCGGGGTCGCGAAGATGTCGAGCAAGCCGTCCCCGTCGACGTCGCCGAGCTCGATCTCGTGCACGAAGGTGTCCTTGTCCCGCGACAGCTCGGTCGCCTCCCAGGTGCCGTCGTCCTGCTCGTCCAGCACCGCCACGACGCCCTGATCGTGGGTCGCGACCACCAGCTCGTCCTTGCCGTCGTTGTCGACGTCGCCGATCTCCAGGTCACGCACGCGGTCGTGCTCGCCGCCGAAGCGGACCTCCCACAGCACGGTGGGAGTCCAGGCGCTGCCCGCTCCGGTCCAAGACACGATCCGCGCCTTGTCGCCGCCGATGGTGAGCAGCCCGCCGCGCCAGGGCAGCACCTTGTGGAACACGTTGCTCTCGGGATCCTCGAGCCTGCCCAGCTCGCGTCCGGTCGCCGGGTCGTGGAAGGCGACGGTGGCGGGCTGGGTCTTGACCGCGTCGCCCTCGACCACGAAGCGGGACATGGCCACGGCGAGCGCCCGGTCCGGAGGGGGCGCGTCGGAGGTGCCGCCGTCGGGGGTAGTCGGTGCCGTGTCGGCGGGTGCCGTCGCGCCGGTGCAGGCGGCGAGCACGAGGAACGAGACGATCAGGCGCAAGGGACCTCCGGCCGGCAACCTCGTCTGCGCGGGCCGCGTCGTCAAGTCCGGGGCCGCCCTCGGTGGAACCGAAGACATTCGGACACGTCTGACAAAAGCGAGTGACGGATCCGTCCGATAGACTGAGAGAGACGGGGGTGCCGTGACGACACGCACCATGGCGATCCTGGCCATCCTGTCCTCGCTCGCTGCGGTGAGCGTGGCCCCGGTGGCTTCCGCGGCGGACGAGACGTCCGCCAGCCGCGCCGATCTGCCCGGAGATCTGTCCGGTCTGCTCGACGACATCGCCGAGCTCAACGCCCGGCGGGCCTCCCGCGCGCCCCGCACCGTCGACCAGGCCGCCCGGCTGCTGTCGGTCCACCCGCCCGGCCAGATGCCCGCCAACCCGTCCGTCCTGGGCGCCATCGCGACGCTGCAGGTCCGGGGCACGCCGGCCGACATCGCCGTGCTGCGCGACGTCCTGGCCCAGGAGGAGCCCCTGCTCGCCAACCTGGCCGGACGTGCGATCGCCGACATCCGAGCCCGCCAGCGCGCGTCCCAGCGCGAGGCGTTCGCCACGGATCTGCACCGGGTCGACGCGAGGCAAGCCGACGCGATCCAGCGGGCCGAGAGCGCCTGGCGGGCCCGCGGACTGGGCCCGACCGAGGCCCGCTGCGCAGCCTATGCGGACCGGATCCTGGGCGATGTACCTGCCATCCAGGGGCTCTCCCTGCCCGATGATCCCGAGCGCCTGCTGGAGCGCGGCGAGGCCCGCGCCGCGGT